>Ga0272443_10000294_pt1 | contig 94913 bp, 88 predicted proteins | sample SSMAcet12_FD_193581 | JGI IMG/M metagenome (GOLD analysis project Ga0272443, IMG submission 193581) | Marine sediment archaeal communities from Little Sippewissett salt marsh, Falmouth, MA, United States - SSM-Acet-12 | ecosystem: Environmental > Aquatic > Marine > Wetlands > Sediment ... | reverse complement strand
GTTCTGTTCGGCTGCCGGCTCGCCGATTTTCAGGCGACCCAGTTCAAGATCGCCGAAATGGCCACCCGTATCCGCGCGTCGCGCAACCTATACTACGAGGCGGCGTGGCTGGCCGATCAGGGAAAACTCGACCACAGCCTGGTGGCGATGGCCAAGTGGTATGCGGCCAAAACCGCCGTGTACTGCGCGGACGAAGCGCTGCAGATGCACGGCGGCTACGGCTATATCGACGAATACAAGGTCCAGCGACTGTATCGGGATGCGAAAATCCTCGAAATCTACGAGGGGGCAAAGGAAATCGAAAAAACCATTATCGCCAGGTCATTGCTGAACTGACCGCTTCAGAAAGGACGCTGTCATGAACGTTTCCAGTTTTATCGAACGCGCAGCAAAGCTTTTCCCGGAAAAAACAGCCATTGTCTTCGAAGAACGGCAGATCGCCTACCGACAGCTCAATGAAACCGTAAACCGGCTTGCCAACGCCTTCCACGGCAACGGTGTCGGCATTGGAGATCGCATCGCACTCCATCTTCCCAACATCCCTGAATTTGCCGTCTGCTACCTGGCCGCCCAGAAAATCGGGGCCATGGCCGTGTCGGTGAGCCCCATGCTCACGGCAAAAGAACTCGCATACATCCTGCAGGATTCCGGGGCGGTGCTGGCCTGCACCACCGAAGACCTGCTGCCGAACCTGCCGCTCTCGGAATGCCCGGAACTGCGGCAGGTGCTGGTCTGCGAAGGAGAAGGGCAGGGGCATCCCACCATTGGTAAGTGGCTGGAAAAGGCCAGCGGCGAGCTTCGGGCCGCAGACCTGGACAGGAACACCCCGGCCGCGCTGTTGTATACATCCGGAACCACCGGTTTTCCGAAGGGCGCCATCTTGTCCCACGGCAATGTGGTATCCAACATCTATACGACGGCCCATCACGCCGGATTTACACCGGAGGACCGGATGTCCCTATTTCTGCCCGCCTTCCACGTCTTCGGGCAGAACTTCGTGATGAACGCCACCTTTCTGTCCTGTGCCACGCTGGTCATGTATCGCCGCTTCGAGCCGGATAAGGTGCTGGCTTCCATCGGCCGGGACCGGGTGACCATGTTCTTTGCCGTACCGACCATCTACATCAATTTGCTCAACATGGATCTGTCGGCCTATGACCTTTCCTCCATTCGCTACGATTTTTCAGCGGCCGCCACCATGCCGAAGGAAATCTCGACGCGATGGACGGAGCGGTTCGGAAGACGCGTATATGAGGGGTACGGTCTGACCGAATGCTCCCCGTTTGCCTGCTATAACCATGACTTTGTCCACAAGTTCGGCAGCGTGGGCACACCGGTGGAAAACGTCGAAATCAAAATCCTGGACGAGGACGACAACGAAGTGGCGCCAGGGACGTGGGGGGAAATCGGCATCAAAGGGCCGGGGGTCATGCAGGGGTACTGGAAGCGGCCGGAGGAGACCGCCGCCGCCTTGCGAAGCGGATGGCTTCATTCCGGAGACACCGGCACGCTGGACGACGACGGGTATGTCTACATTGTCGACCGCGTAAAGGACATGGTCAACGTGGCCGGATTCAAGGTATACCCCGCCGAAATCGAGCAGGTGCTGTACCGCCATCCGGCGGTACAGGAACTGGCCATATTCGGTGTTCCCCATGAACAAAAAGGGGAGATCGTCAAGGCGGCGGTTGTTTTACAAAAGGGAAAATCGGTGACCCGGGAAGAAATCCTCTCCTTTTGCCGGGAAAACATGGCCTCCTATAAGGTGCCGACGGAAATCGCCTTCGTCGATGAACTGCCCAAAAGCGCCACCGGCAAAATCCTGAAGCGGGTCTTGAGGGACGAAGACGCCGCGAAATGATCGCGTCCCTCCAGAAGGCGTTATCCTTTTGGGCTGTAATGCCGTCTCAGCCAGGAAGACAGTCCGTCTAGCCCCGGAAACAGGACCCTTTCTGTGATGTTGGACTGGTCGAGCTTGTCCCGGATCTCCCATTTGAGGGCCTTGGGCAGGATCACCCGCTTGTAGAGCCCTTTTTGCCGGAAAAGCCATTCGTCCACGGCCATGGCCGAATTGGACATGACCGAAAAAAGTGCAAACTGGTTCACGATCCGATCGTCCAAGGAGGGGGGCTCAAAGAAAAGAAGAAAATCCTTCTCTTCTCCGAGGCAATCGAACTGGTCCAGGGACCGGACCACGTCGTGAAAGGAGCTGTCCTCCTTTGCCGTTCGGCCTTCGTTGCGGGGCTGGAGGCTGGACAGCAGCTCCACGGTGAAGGCCTGGGCCCCTTCTTCCTGGAGGCATCCCTTCAGCTGCGCCGGCAAAAGGTTGTGGGCCTTTTCGAAGTTGACCACCCAGATCACGCCGTCGAGGTCGAATTTTTCGTGGTTTGCCGTGGCAAAGTGAAGGGCGATGTAAGGAGAGTACGTCCAGTCGAGCAGGCGGGTCGGCAGGCCATGGTGCTGGGCGATGGTCAGCAGATGCCAGAAAGACGGGAGATGGCTCGACACCGGCTGGCTGTACTTTCTGAAGTTTCTCAGCAGATGCCGCTCCAGGTTCTTGTAGGGGCCGCCGAGGCGGATCAGGGAGGTTTCCAGGCGGTAGTCCTTGTCTGAAAGCCCCCGGAACACGAACGGAGAGCGAAACCGCCGGATGTCCGATCGCCAAGACCCCCGGAAGAGCTCTTCCTGAAGATCGCACCAGCTTTCGACGACGATGTCTTTGTCCATAGCCGGCCTCCGATTTGGCAGCAGGTGACAGGGCAGCACCATGGCTGCACACCCCCGCCTGTTGAAACCTTGTCGAGCAGCCGCCCGTCGGCGATTCTCCCAGTTGCTCTCCAACATAAGCGCCGCCGCTGGCCGGCGCGATTCAAAATTCCAGATTCCAGATTCAAGATTCTCCGGCGCAAGCACCAAATTTCAAACAAACACCAAGCACCAAATCACCATATCCAAACAAGGACAAAAGCCTTTCTGAGGTGTCTTGCTTTGAATTTGGTGCTTGGAATTTGGATTTTGTTTGTGATTTAGTGCTTGAGATTTGAACCTTTTCTTCCCTGCCGAATTTGCCTTCGACCGAAGTTTCACATAAGTGCGTCTAAGGCAAACCCTATCCCGAAGACTGCCTGCCGGTCAAGGCCGGCGTTGTTCAACCGGGGCCGCAGACAGGGGCAATTTTTCAGGATTGTGTCGGTTGACAAATCCAGATTAATATTTTAGAAATTAAATTAGTATTTTCTTAATCAGATTGGTGCCGATGGAATCACTAGTAAAATCCTTGAAAGCCCTAGCCGACGAAAAGCGGTTCAGGATCCTGCAGCTGCTCGGCGCCGGCGATCTTTGCGTCGGGGCCTTGGCGGGCCGGCTCGGGGTCTCGAAGCCGGCCGTATCCCAGCATTTGAAAATCATGCGGGAAGCCGGGCTGGTCAAGGGAGAAAAGCGGGGCTATTGGGTCCACTACATGGTGGACAAAAACGCCCTGATGCAGATTGCCGAAAAGCTTCAGAAGCTTTCGGAAATGACCGAATATCAGGAAACCGTATGCTGGCGGATCAATGATTTTCTCCCTGATGCCAACCAACAAAAGGGGGACGCAATGTGTCGGAACTGTTGTCAGCAGCCCGACAAACTGAAGGACAAACCCGAAGGCTGCAGGCCCGAACAGATCAAGGAGTGCCACGGAGACGGCGGCACCCATCCTTGCACGAAATAAGAGTGCTCGCCTGAAAAAGAATGACCCACCGCCCTCCGCTGAGGACATGACGATTACCGCAATATTGATTTTCGCCGTATTTTTCATCTCCATGACGCTGACGATGGTCGGCCTCGCGGGGGGCTTATTTTCTCCACCCTTTTCGTGCTGAAAGGGAGAATCCATGTCACTACGGTTCAAATTCGATCGAATGGAGCTGGCCGGCTCATTGGGAGATCTTGGCACCCTCCTTCCGATCGCCATTGCCATGGTGCTGTTCAACGGACTCAGCCCCATGGGCCTGTTTTTGAGCATCGGTGTTTTTTATGTCCTTTCGGGGACCTATTACGGGGTGACGGTTCCGGTCCAGCCGATGAAGGTGATCGGCGCCTATGCCATTGCCACTGCCATGAGCCCGGACCAGATACTGGCATCGTCTCTGCTGATGGGAGTCTTTCTGATGGTCGTCGGGCTGACCGGTGCCATCGACATCATCCGCAGGATCACCCCCAAATCGGTGATTCGCGGCGTGCAGCTCTCCACCGGGGCGCTGCTGATTTCCGGTGGGGTCAAATTCATGATCGGAACCTCCAAATACCAGGCCCTTCAACAGGCGGTGGAACCGTATCTTGCGGTTCAATCTATCGGCCCCGTTCCGGTCAGTCTCGTGATCGGTGCGCTCGCCGGGCTTGTCACGCTGCTTTTGCTGGACAACAAAAGATTTCCGGCCGGTCTGATCGTGGTTGCAGGCGGAATCGTCGCCGGGCTGGTACTGGGCGCCAGGGTCGACCTGGGCGGCGGTATCGGCATTTACCTGCCGGAGATTCTTCCGTTCGGTTTTCCGGGAAAGGCGGATTTTACCTTTGCCCTGTTTGCCCTGGTGCTGCCGCAGCTTCCGATGTCCCTGGGCAACGCAGTGCTGGCGTACACTGATCTGTCAAAAGAGTATTTCGGGTCCCGATCGGCCAAGGTAACGAACCGAAGCGTCTGTGTGAGCATGGCCCTGGCCAATTTTTTTAGTTTTTGCCTGGGGGGAATGCCGCTTTGCCACGGCGCCGGGGGACTGGCGGCGCATTATCGCTTCGGGGCGAGAACCGCCGGGTCCAACGTGATGATCGGAATGTTTTTTGTTGTCCTGGCGATTCTGCTCGGCAACAATATCGTGGATCTTCTCAATTTGCTTCCCATGTCGATTCTGGGTGTCCTGCTCCTTTTCGCCGGCGCTCAGCTCACATTGACCATCATGGACCTGGACAACCGCAAAGACTACTTCATTGCGACATTGATACTGGGCATCACGCTGGCTTCGAACCTGGCGGCCGGTTTTGTCGCCGGGATGATCGTCGCCCAGGTGCTCAAGTGGGAAAAGCTTTCGGTGTGATGCGGGCCACCGGAAACATGCTGTAAGCAGACCTGATGACGCCTGTAAAAATGCGGCGAAAGGAAATTCTGTCTCCATGAACATCGTGACATTCGAAGACGTTTCCAAAACCTACCGGATGGGCGAAGTGGATGTTGCCGCGCTTTCCCGCGTCAGCCTGCAAATTCCCCAGGGGGCATTCACCGCCCTGGTGGGGCCTTCGGGCAGCGGCAAGACCACCGCGCTGAACCTGATCGGTTGCCTGGATCGGCCCAGCACAGGGGAGGTGACCGTTTCCGGACGGGCCGTCGGCCCCATGGGTCGGCGGCAGAGCGCTGACTTCAGGGGGAAGACCCTGGGGTTCGTGTTCCAGGATTTCAATCTGCTGCCGGTGCTCACAGTATTTGAAAATGTAGAGTATCCGCTGTTGATGATTCAGGATATGCCCAAGGGAAAACGAAGACCTGCGGTGCAGCGCGTACTGGAAGCCGTGGGGATGGAAAGCCAGGCCGGCAAGTACCCGGCCCAACTCTCCGGCGGACAGAAACAGCGCGTCGCCATCGCCCGGGCCCTGGTGGGCCGGCCGGCCCTGGTCCTGGCCGACGAGCCCACGGCCAACCTGGACGGGGCAACGGCCCACAAGGTGGTGGAGTTGATGAAGCAGATGCGCGACGAATTCGGAACGACCTTCGTTTTTTCCACCCACGATTCCCGGATCATGGACCAGGCCGAGTTGACCTTTCACCTGGAAGACGGACTGCTGATCGACGAATCGGCCGCCGGAAAAGGGGGGCATCGTGGGTAAGATTCTGCATCTGGCTCTGAAAAACCTGCTGCGGTACAAGCGCCGCACCCTGATGACGGGGCTGTTGATCGCCGTCGGAGTGGTGGCGGTGATCGTATTCGTCGGCTTGAGCGGTTCTTTCAAGCGGGCCGTCGTGGGTCAGATCACCGATTCGATGCTCGGCCATCTTCAGGTGCACCGAAAGGGGTACATGGCCAGCGTCGACAATCTTCCCCTGGACCGGATGATGGCGCCGCAGGCCTTTCAAAAGCTTTCTGGCATTCTGGAACGCACCAACGGCGTAGCGGCTGTTTCCCCCCGCATCAAGTTCGGGGCCATGCTGAGCAACTATGCCCAGACCACCAACGTGCGCCTCTCCGGCGTCGATCCGGAAAAAGAGCAGGCGGTCGTTCCGCTGCTGGCCTCCCGCATCAAGGGCACGGGCGATAAAAAACCGATTCTGAAACAGGGGGAGGTGCTGCTTCCCGAATTGCTTGCCAAGGGGATGGCGGTAAAAACCGGGGATACCGTGGTTCTGGTCGCCAACAACAAAGACGGTTCGGTCAACGGAATAACCGTCAAGGTGGCCGGGATGGTGGAAAGCCTGATGGGGCCCGGCGGCAGAGACGGCTATCTCCATCTGGCGGACGCCGCCGTCCTGCTGCGCATGGAAAGCCCGGAAATCAGCGAAGTGGCGGTGCGGGTGGGGGATTTCGACCGGTTGGCCGAGGTGGCTCAGCGGTTGAGGTCGGCCCTGGAGCCGATCACCAACAAACAGAACCAGCCCATGTTCGAGCTTCACACCTGGAATCAGCTCAGCCCGTTTTACAATGTCATGCGCATGATCGATGTCATGACCCTGGGCATCAAGGTGATCCTGATCGCCGTCGTGTTGATCAGCGTGCTCAACGTCATGATGATGAGCGTTTACGAACGGGTGCGTGAGATCGGCACCCTGGCCGCCATGGGCACCCGTCCCGGCCGGATCATGGCCCTGTTCGTGGCCGAAGGGTTTTGCCTGGGGCTGGTCAGCGCGATTGCCGGGGCAGTCATCGGCCTCGGCGCGCTCTGGGTGCTGAACCTGACGGGGGTCGAGGTGGCCTTCGGGGGGGCGAACCAGGTCTTTGCCCTGGCGCCGTCGGTTGCACCTTGGGAGGTCTTTTCGGCCTGCTTCATCGTGCTGGGGGTTTCCGTCTTGGCCAGCTTGCAGCCGGCGGCCAAGGCGGCCAGGCTGGAGCCGGTGGAGGCGCTGCGTCATGTTTAGAAGGAGCGGATAATGATTCGCCCCTGCGGTTTCCCGTAACGGAATCGGGTATGATTGTATTTGAAAATTCCTAAATTTTTTCGATGGTGTCGATAATGAAATCTAAAATCGTGATTGCCGCGTTCTACCTGCTGGTGATCGTTATGACGCCGATGAGCGGATTTTCCGAACCTTTGACCGGCGCGCAGATCCTTGAGCAGGTGGACAACAATCTCCAGCCGGGCGACCTGGAAATGTACCGGAAGATCATCAACATCGAGCCGGACGGGAAGAAAAAGGAGTTCGTGCTCTGGTTCTTGAAAAAAGACAGGGACAAGGTGGTGACCCTGTTCGTTTCGCCGGCCAGTGAAGAGGGCCGCGCCACCCTGCGCCTGGGCGACAACATGTGGCTTTACATTCCCAATGTGGGAAAACCGATCCGTATCACAAGCATGCAGTCGGTGGTGGGCGGCGTTTTCAACAACGCCGATATCATGCGCCTGGACTACAGCGTGGAATACGATGTGACCGGTCTTTCAGAAGACCAGGGCCAGCATTTTTTAGAGCTCAAGGCCAAAACCGGGGCCGTGGCCTACGACCGGCTCAAGATGTGGGTCCTGAAAAAGGAGCTGGTGCCAACGCGGATCGACTGTCACGCCGCCACGGGAATGCTCATCAAGACGCTGCACTTTAAGGAAGTCAAGGACATCGGAGACGGGGTGGTGCGTCCTGCAGTGATGGAAACCGACAGCCCGCTGTACAAGGGGTTTCGATCCATCATGATTTCGGCGAACCTGAAAAAACGCAGTCTGCCGGATGAAGTCTTCACCTTGAACTATCTGCCCAGGGTAAAGGACCTGCGCTGAGCCATGGCGCTTCGGACCGGTCTTCTGGCGCTGCTGGTCGTATTGGGGGGAACAGCAGCCGCCGGAGAATACGATTTTTCCATCCCGCAAGCCGAAACCAAACCGTATACCATCGGCGGTCGGCTGGAAGGCCGCTACATCTACCATCGCCTGAACGAAGATTCGGCGCGGTACCGGCTCAATTATTACCGGGATGCTCCCGGATCCGACACGGATGAATGGCGGGCTCTTCTGGAGCTTTCGGGAAGCTACCGACAGGGGATTTTCCAGGCCAATCTGCTCACCCACCACCAGTTTGTCGACGCCGATGAAACCGATGAGTGGGACAACGAGATCTACGAAGGCTATGCCTCCTTGGCCCCCACCGCCCAGTTGACCCTGGATGCGGGCAAAAAACAGATTCTGTGGGGAAAGGGCTACGCCTGGAATCCGGCCGGATTTCTCAACCGGCCCAAGGACCCGGACGATCCGGCCCTGAACCTGGAGGGACGACCCCTGTTGGGGCTGGATCTGATCAGAAGCTTCACCGCCGGTCGTCTGGCCAACATCGGATTGACGGGTCTGCTGCTGCCGGCCATCGATGATTGGGGCAATGAAGATCTGGGCGAAGAAGGCGATTTGAACGCTGCGCTCAAGCTTTACCTGTTGTGGTATGACACGGACCTCGATTTCATCTATTTCGACGGCCCGGAGCAGCCCCGGAGTTTCGGGTTCGATTTTGCCAAGAACCTGGCCGAAAACATCGAAGTCCACGGTGAGCTTGCCTTCCAGGAGGATGTGCCGCATGTCGTTCTGGATGCCGCTGGAAACGTCAGGTATACGAGGGAGGACCAGACCAGTTGGCTGGCCGGGGTGCGCTATCTCAATGCAATCGATACCACGTTCATTGTCGAATACTACCACAACGGCGGCGGCTACGACCGAAGCGAGGTGGAAGACTTTTTCGCCTACCAGGAGGCGGCCTTCGACCGATGGGAGGCAACCGGCGATCCCTCGTCGATGCAGCGCGCCGATCAAGTCACAAAGCCGTACTATCAGCAGCGAAATTACGGGAAGGACTACGGGTATCTCAAGATCTCGCAGAAGGAGCCGTTCGACATCCTGTATTTCAATCCCTGGGTGGCGGCTGCCGTCAATCTGCAGGATCTCAGCTTCAATCTGCAGCCCGGGATGACCTGGACGGCCGTCACCAACTTCGAATTCAATTTTCGGGTGGCAATTCCAGTGGGGCCGAGCAATACCGAGTTCGGGGAAAAGCCTGACGCACTGCGACCGGAAATCTGGGTGAGATATTATTTTTAAGGAAAAGGATCGCGATGACCGAATCCATTTTTGTTGAACATCTGGCCAAACGTTTCGAAAAAGTCGAAGCCATCGCCGGAATTTCCTTTTCCGTAGAGCAGGGAGAACTGTTCGGCTTCCTTGGCCCCAACGGCGCCGGAAAGACCACCACCATCAACATGCTCACCGGCCTGGCGCGGCCGGACACCGGGGTGGTCCGCATCGGCGGCATCGACTGCACGAACAATCCCAGGGCGGCCCAGCACCTGGTCGGCGTGGTTCCGGACGAAAGCAACCTGTATCCGGAGCTCACCGGTTTCGAAAACCTCTGTTTCTGCGCGGCGCTTTATGGGATGGGAAAATCCGAAAGGCAGGCCAGGGCCCGGGAACTTCTCGACGTCTTCGGGTTGACCGGTGCGGCAAAACGAAAGTTCGGCGGCTATTCCAAGGGCATGAAGCGCAAGCTCACCATTGCCGCCGGAATCATCCACCAGCCGTCGATCCTGTTTCTCGACGAGCCGACCACGGGCATCGACGTGGCCAGCGCCCGGCATTTGAGACAGCTGGTGGCCGATCTTCATCGAACCGGGACCACCATTTTTCTGACCACCCACTACATCGAGGAGGCGGAAAGACTCTGCGGCCGGATTGCGTTCATCGTTTCCGGGGGAATCGTTCGAATCGATACGGTGGAAAACCTGGTTCAACCCCTCAAGGACAAGCACGTGGTCCGGATCTCATACGAGGGCGTTCAACACGATCTGCCGGCGCGGCTTTCCGAATCCTTCCCCGATTTATACTTCGAAGGTCTGGGGCAGGGAAAAATTCGAGTGGAGGCAGACCATCCGGTGCCGGTCGGGCCGCTGGTTCGCGTTCTGGAGGATTGCGGCGCGGAAGTTTCAGAAGCACGGAGAATGCGGCCTTCCCTGGAGGACATCTTCGTCCGGATCACCGGCATCGAAGCCAGAGCCATGCAAAAAGAAAAGGAAAAAATGGGAGGCGGCAGATGAAGTACTGGATCGCTTTCTGGAATATTCTGGTCAAGGATATGCGGACCTATTACCTGAAGCCGCCGAATGTGAGCTGGGGGCTGATCTTTCCCCTGGCCTGGACGAGCATGTTTTTCATCAAATCCGGGGCGGGGCTCGACAGCATCATCACGCTGGTTCCCGGGGTGGTGGCCGTCTCCATCCTGTTTGGCACCACATCGATGCTGGCCGTGACCGTGACCTTCGAAAAAAAGAACCGGTCCTTCGAGCGGCTGCTTCTTGCCCCCATCCCCTTCGAACTGCTGATGCTGGCCAAGACCAGCGGTGCGATCTTCTTCGGTGTGGCCAACGCCTTTGTTCCTGTGATCATGGCTGTCTTTCTGGTCGATCTTTCCCAGGTGGCCTGGGGGGCTTTCATTCCGGCCGTTTTCCTTATCGCCATGGCCTCGACATTTCTGGGGCTGTTCATCGCGGTGGCGGTAAGCGAGGTGTTCGAGGCCCAAACCTTTTCAAATTTCTTCCGGTTCCCGATGATTTTTTTGTGCGGGCTCTTTTTCCCCATCGAAAAGCTGCCAGTCTTTTTAAAGCCGCTGTCGTTTTTACTGCCACTCACCTACGGGGTGGATGTACTTCACTGGGCAGTCAACGGCGACAATTTCCTGCCGCTCCTGCTCGATTTCGGCCTTTTGGGCGTCTTTTGCCTGCTGCTCTTTGCGGCGAGCCTATGGAACATCAAGCGGAAATGGATTCTATAGACCGCTTGGCTGAGCAGCGTTCCGGGCCGATAGCGGCCATTGCCCTTCGCAACATGCGGCAGCCATAACGGAATGATATTATGCCAATACTGACAAGGCTTTCTTGACATGCGGACATATGGCATATAATATATGGCCAAATGGCAAAAAAACTTAAGGAGGCCGGTCCAATGACAGCCAAAGCAACCGATGCCAAAAAGACGGGGAAAAAAACCGTCCGCAAAGAAACTGCCCTAAAGACCGCCTATTCCGCATCGGGCGATATCCGGAAAAAGCAAAGAGGGGCCGCCTTGTCCGAACTGGCATCCGATGAACAGATGAGTCCGAAAACAATCATCGACATCATCCGAAAAGGGGTCGACTATTCCCTCGTGGAAAGGCTCCGAAGCGATCTGGACCTGTCCACCGGAGAAATAGGAGAGCTGATCGACATCACCCCCAGAACCCTTGCCCGACGCAAAAAGGAAGGCCGCATGGCCAAAGACGAATCCGAGCGAACCGTCCGGATTGGCCGGCTGTGGGAGAAAGCCGTCGATGTGTTCGACGGCGACGAGGAACGCGCCAGAAAGTGGTTTAAAACGCCGGCGTTTTCGCTCGGCGATAAAGCGCCTATCGAGTTTGCCGACACCGAGCCCGGCGATCAGGAAGTTTTCAACCTGCTGGGGCGGATCGAACGCGGCCTGGGGGCCTGATGAAAGCCTGGCGGCTTGCCAAGGCAAAGTGGGTTGAAACTGCTTTCAGCGGCGAAGGGGCCCGGATCTTCGGCAGCCGGTGGAACAACCCGGGCTACCCCCTGGTCTACACCGCCGGGCATATCTCCCTGGCCGTTCTCGAGATCCTGGTAAACGACCGGCAAACGCCTTTTGCCGCGCTACAGAATGCATATCGTCTGGTTCCGGCTGAATTCCCGGACCATTTGATTGAAATTATCCCAGAGCATCAGATGCCCGAAGGGTGGAACGCCGTGCCGGCCGGGCCGGCGTCGAAAGATATTGGAGACGCATGGTTTGTCGAAGCCCGCTCGGCGGTTTTGCAGGTGCCCAGTGCGGTCATCCCCGAAGAAAGCAACTACCTGATCAATCCGAATCATCCGGACTTTGAAAAAATCAAAATCGGACAACCCCGACGGCTTCGCCTCGATCCCCGCCTGGGACAAGGGCGCTAACATCAAACTTTGGATTGAAACTCCTTCGGGAAAAGCTTCCACCCCCTGGATGCCGCCGAATTGCTCGATCCAAATTTCCACCCGTTTTAATCGGTCGAGGGTATTCAAACGCTCGTTCCAGTCGCTTCGAAGCGACCATACGGCAAGACGTGTTAGATGTCCGAAGATAATGCAGATCGAAAGTTCGTTCGATCATCGGATAAAAAAAACCTTGTTGGAAGTACAGAAATTGGTGCCGGCTACCACTGATCAAACTGGTCGGCTCCGCCGACCAGCGACAAGGCTCATATAAAAGATCAAAGTGATTGGTAGATACCACAGATCTTACGCAGGATAAATGCAGAACGAGGCGGGGCGGGTTGTCGTAGGGCGCTACCTAAAATTCGATTTCTGGCTTCCAAAACTGATTCCAGGTGTAAGCGCCGGTTTCTCCTCGCGTTTATTCCCGGATCTCGAGCAGCTTGAATCCGAGGTCCGGATCGGCGGCCCGGCCGGCCGCCGCGTCGATCAGTTCGAAGAGGATCACCTCCATGATCTGCCAGACCTTCACCCCGCTTCGGATGCAGCCGGCCACCGTGTTCTTGCCCCGACCGCAGGCCATGTGCATGTGAAGCAGGGGGGCGCCTTCCTCGTCGGTGAAAATCGTGCCGGTTCCCACGATTTCGTGGACATTTGAAAGCACGTGCATCATCGGGTCGATGGGCCGGGCGTCGCCGTTTTTGGGTCCAGTCACGAGTTTGCTGCCGGCGCCGGCGCCGCCCACGGCAATTAAAGCTGCAGCAGAGATATTTTTTTCCCGGGCAAAGCGCTCGATCTCTTCGTGCACAATGTCCCCGTGTTCGAGCCGGAGGACGAATATTCTGCCGGATTTGGCTTCGGTGTATTGCATCACTGTCCCTCCTGGGTATGTGACTTTTCCCAAAATTGACCGATTTTTCTTCGGAAAACTCTCTGCGGGCGGGAATAAAGCTCGCTCATAGGAGTCCGCCGCAACCCGTCAGGTAGGGGCGGGGTTTGTCCCTGCCCGCGTATATCGTGGCTTTCCGCCGAAAACTGTCCAACAATCGCTCAGGTTAGGTTTTCCTAAGGTGAGGTGCAGAGATACCTGATTCGGTAGCGAAAAGCGCCGTCCAATGCAAACTTAGGAAACGATCAGCAGTTGGATGTCGCAGACGTTGGTGTTGGTGGGACCGGTCTTCAGCAGACGGCCGCAGGCATCGAAAAAAGAATAGGCGTCGTTGTTTTTCAGGTAATCGGCGGGCCGAAGCCCCAGGCGCTCTGCATCCCGGAGGATTTTGCTGCAGGCAAAGGCGCCGGCGGCATCGGTGGGACCGTCGTTGCCGTCGGTGGAAGCGGCCAGAAAATACAGGCCTTCGGCGGCGGCCGGGTCCTGCTCGGTCTCCGCTAAAAATGCCAGGGCCATTTCCTGGTTTCGGCCCCCCTTTCCCGATCCCTTGACGGTGACCGTCGTTTCCCCGCCGCCGATCAGGCAAAGAGGCCGTGGCCCGAACAGCCCCTTTCGGCGCGCGTCCTTGCCGATCCCGCAATAGACCTTGGCCACCTCCCGGGCCTCTCCGACGATTTGGGAGGAAAGCACGGCCGGGGAAAATCCAAGCGTTTTTGCCGCCTTGGCGGCCGCTTCAAGACTGTGGTAGTTGGTTCCCACCAGCAAGTTGTTCACGTTCTCGAAGACCGGATCGTCTTTTTTCGGGGTTTCGGGGATCGCTCCCTTTGCACCCAGGGAAAAGATCCGCAGAACCGCTTCCGGCAGGTCTGCCTCGATGTCGTATTTTTCCACGATCCGGAGCGCGTCGTCGAAAGTGGTTTCATCCCAGGTGGTGGGGCCCGAAGCGATGGCGTCGAGCCGGTCTCCGACCACGTCCGACAAGATGAGATTGAGCGACGCTGCCGGGTGGATCATCCGGGCCAGCCACCCGCCCTTGATCTGCGAGAGATGTTTGCGAAGGCAGTTGATTTCGTTGATGGTCGCCCCGCAGCGGAGAAGCACTTCGGTGGCCGCCTGTTTTTGTTCCAGGGTCAGCGTCACCTGGCGTTGGCCGACGCTGCCGGACCAGGGGCAGGGGATCAGGGCCGAGCCTCCTCCGGAAATGAGGGTGATGACCAGGGTGCCCTCATCGGCCTGCCGGGCAAGGTCTGCGATCTGCCGGGCGGCCTCCATGCCGCTTTGGTCCGGAACCGGGTGGCCGGCCTCGATGGTCCGAATCCGGTCGAGGGATTCTGTGTGGCTGTATTTGACCGCGATCAGGCCTTCGTCGATCCGGCTGCCCAGAGTCTTTTCCACCGCCTTGGCCATCCGGGCCGTGGCCTTTCCGAAGCCGATCACCACCACCCGGTTAAACCGGGAAATGTCGTATTCGACGCGGTCCTCGCCGGCGTCCACCGTCAGGGCGTCGCCTTTCAGATGCAGACAGTCGTGGATCAGCGCCTCCGGATCGACCCGGGCAACCCCCGCCCAAAAGATTTTTTCCAGTGCTTTGAGGTAGGTTTCCAAGGAAGGAGCCTTATCCAAATTTGGTTTTACTGATGCGGCGAAGCCGCTTTTTATAAATTCGCGCCAGCGAATTTATCACCACACCCTGCACAGCAGCCCTTTGAGATAGTGTCCTTCGGGAAAGCTCAGCGCCACGGGATGGTCGGCCGGCTGGTTGAGGCGGCCAAGGATCTGGACCTGGCGGCCGGCATCCTGGGCGGCGCCGGCGACCACTTTCTGGAAGAGCAGCGGGTCCATGGCCCCGGAGCAGGAAAAGGTGAACAGCACCCCGCCGGTGCGGATATTTTTCATGGCAAACAGGTTGATGTCCTTGTAGCCTCGGGCGGCGCGTTCGAGCTGGTTCTTGGTTTCGGCAAACTTGGGCGGGTCTAAGACGACGACGTCGAATTCTTTGCCGGAATCCCGCAGGCTGCGAAGCGTGTTGAACACGTCCCCGCGGATGGTTTCCAGCCGGTCTTCGGCAATGTGATTGAGGCTGGCATTGTATTTGGCCAATTCGAGGGCGTCGGACGAGACGTCCACGCAGGTGACCTTGGATGCCCCCGCCACCAGGGCGGAGACGGCAAAACCTCCGGTGTAGCTGAAGCAGTCGAGCACGTCGGCGCTTGCGGCATAGTCTCTTACCCGGGCGCGGTTGTCGCGCTGGTCCAGGTAAAAGCCGGTTTTGTGGCCGTTTCGAACGTCGACGGCAAACCGGCAGGGGCCTTCTTCGATCTCGAGAAGTCCGGGAGGCTCGCTTCCCTCGATCGGGCCGGTGACCGGGTGAAGCCCCTCTTTTTGCCGGACGGTCACATCCGAGCGCTCGTAGATGCCGGTGGGAGAAAGCTGGTTTTTGAGCTCGGCCACCAACGGTTCCTGCCAGCGCTCGGCGCCGGCGGTCAGAAACTGGCATACGAGGTAATTGCCGTACTGGTCGACGATGGTGCCGGGAAGACCGTCTGCTTCTGCATGGATCAAACGGCGGGCGCTCGAACCGATCGGGGGGCGGACCAGGTCCCGACCCAGCACGGCCTGCCGGACCCTGCTTCGGAAAAAGGCCGGGTCGATGGCTTCAGAGGGGTCCCAGGTCAGGAGGCGGACCGCAATCTGAGAGCGGGGAGAGAAGGTGCCCCGGGCAAGCCAGCGGCCCTTGGCGTCGATGACCTCCACGACCTCGCCGGGCCTCTTGGCGCCCTCGATTTTCTGGATGGCGCCTTCAAAGATCCAGGGATGGCGCCGGAGTGCCGAGCGGTCTCGGCCGGGTTTCAAAAAGATTTTTGTTGTCATGGACCGGGGCTTTTATCCGATTGAATCCAATATGGCAAGGGGCGGTCATTTCAGCATGGGCAACGTGCAGCACTTGCGATAATGTACATTGCGAAGAATTCCGGAGTGATACGGAGCTTTCCATCCGGCTGACCAACGAATCGACCGGTTCAGCCTATTCGGGTTCTGTCCAGAGGTTGTCTCCGACCAGTTTGACCCCCACATCGGTGAACCAGAGCCGGAATTCCCCGTGTTTGGAGCGGTGCATCAGAGAGACCGTGATGGGACCCAAGGCCTTGTTCGATTCCCAGGTGGTGACCCGCGTCGGGTCGGGAGCCCCGTTTTTGCGGTAGATCCATTCCATAATCCGGAAGTCTGTGTCCAAGAAGATTTCGTAGACGTCTCCGGAGTTGTTGCCTTTCCCGGGCGGATAGGACACCACCACGCGTCGTCCCTGACCCGGGCCGATGGGAAGGTCGACGATACCGGTGTCCTTTACCGACGCGGCGGTGTCCCAAAAAACATGCAGGGGAAAGAGGAGCCAGTAATTGTCGTTGATGAAACGGGAGTCTACGGCCCGGAGTTCGTCTGATGTGGCCACGTTTCTCCGCTCGTAGTCGGCACCTTCATCGCTGGACTGAAGAACCACCCGGTTGGTTTCGGGTTCCCAGACCCAGGCTCGCTGGATGGTGCGATCTCCGATCTGGGCGTTGAAGGTGTAGCGGAGCGCATCGACCCGGTGAAAACTCGATGCGCCGTAAGCGTTGCCGATCCGTTTTCGAAGCGTGTCCTGCGTGTTTGCGTCCTGGATGCCGGCGCAAGCCGCCACAAGGCCCGCAAGAAACAGGACGGTGAAAATGCGGATCGATGGTTTCATGGCGTCTCCTCCTTTTGAAAATTGCCGGTGGTGCAACGTCGAACTGGTGAAGAACTGTCCAACGTTCATGAGGCTTCATTGTTTTGGTCAGGAAGCGCCGGCCGGACCTTGAGTAGCTTTTCCTTCCGGATCGATACGGTGCCGGGCTTGGCCCCCCGGGGTTTGGAAACGAACCTGGCCAGGGTACAGGCCACCGGCACTTTTCCGCCAGAGCGGGCCTTGCTGTGCCAGGCGGCGACGGACGCGGCCGCTTCCAGGGTTTTTCGGTCCGGCTGCCGGTCTTTTTCCGCCCGCAAAATCACGTGGCTGCCGGCCATGCCGCGCACGTGAAACCAGTAGTCGGAAGGCCGGGCCGTTTTCAGGCTCAGCAGATCGTTGTCTGCATCGGTTTTGCCGGCGAGCACGATCCAGCCTCCTGGAAGTTCGTATTCGTATACACTCGGCTCTGGGGGCGGATGGCGGTCATCGACAGGCATTGCCACTCCTTTCTTATTTTCTATGAAATGCCGCCGATTGCCGGGACGACAGGACTTATGTGAAACTTCTCCAAAATAGCACAGCTTCATTCTTGATCAAACGAAACACAGCAGGGTCGGCAGCGGAGCTGACATCCGACATCGGTCCGTCTACCCATTTCCCATCCGTCTCAGAAGGCCAACCGAATCTGCAGCTTGCGCGGGCGACGCGCCTATCCCGGCAGCCAGCGCAGCAGTGAAAGACAGACGAGCAGCAGACCGCCGAGGATCAGAAAGCCGGCGCCGAAATGACCCGCCGAGCCTGCGGCACCGAGCATGGCCGGCACCATCCCCTGGCCGATGACCGCTGCACCGAGCCCGATCACCGATGTGGCCACGTTCTGGGAGGGTCCGGCAAATGCCCGGGACAGCGCCGTAAAGCCCGGGGCAAAAAAGCAAGTGGCTACGGCGGACTGCAAAAAGATCGTGGCCAGCAGCAGCGGACCCGACGCAAGACCATACATGGCCGTAAGTACGGCGCAGGTCGTAAAATAAAGGAGCAGCGTGGCTTTCACGCCGATACGGTCCGTAGCATACCCGGCCGCCAGGGTCATGAAAAGACCAGAGATCCGGGCGGCGGATATCAGGGTGTTGGCCGTTTCCCGCGCATAGCCGTGTTCGGTGATCAGATAAAGGGGGAGCATGCTAAAAGAGCCGATGGAAGCACCGGCAGCGATGCCGAAAAAAAAGGATAGAAGCCAGAAATTCCGGGTGCGGACAATGGCCGCCAGCAGCACCGGGCGGGGAGAATCCCCGAAGCTTTCCCGGCCGAGTCCCCGATGCAGGAAAACAACGGCGACCGCTGTCTGGACGGCCCCCAATACCAGGAGCGTATGACGCCACGTGCCGATGAGAAAGATCAGTTCTGCAAAGAGCGGAATCAGGATGAAGCTAAGACTTGCTGCACTGTCGTGGACCCCGATGGCCTTCCCCCAGTCCGGTTGCCTTACATAGGCGGTGATCGCCGCAAGCCCGGAAGGAAAATAGAGCCCGGAAAAGGCGCCCAAAACAAAGAGCCCCGCGGCAAACAGGGGATAGGAAGCGCTACGGGAGGCGGCCATCAGCGTGAGCCCGGAGAAAAAAGCCGATGCAAAGACGGTGGCCCGGTGCGAAATCCGCTTGGAGACAAGCCCGTTGGCAAAAGACCCCAGGCTCACCCCCAGGGCCAGGAAAAGAAAGAGCCTCCCTGCCTGGGCGTGGGAAATGGCCAGGTCTGCCTCCAGTTCCGAGAGCAGGGGAGAAAGAACGGTCCGGGTCATGAAATTGAGCAGGAACATCCCCGTGAGGAAAATCAGGGCCGGGAGTGCTTTACGAAAGCCGACCCCCTCCAGCGTTCCGTTCATCGATTCTCCTTTTTCTTTCCCAAACATGCTGTAAGCGAATATGTTTATTGGTAGATGAATCTTCGAAGAAAAAATTTCAAGAATGCGCTCATCCAGAATCCTCCAGCCTTGAGCCGCCGGAGGCCGACGGGTATCAGCTCTCCAGCCGGCCAAAACTCGCCATCAAGGCCGTGTAAAGACAGCCGCTGGTTAGGGCGCAAACAAGTGACAGGGATAGTGGGAATTGCACGATAGATCCCGCGCTTTTACGTTCCGGCCGTCTTAACGCGGCCTAAATGGCTCAAACAGTTGCCCTGCTTCCGATCTGACGCCCGTCTGCCTCCGACGAAGGTCACCTGGCGCTTTCTGGAGAACCGCATTCAGGAAATATTCGCTTTAACCGGTGCCGCGGCCGCCTCTTGCCAAATTTCCGGTCAATCAATATATTAGAACCAAAACCCTTGACAAGGAGTGAATCGATCATGCCAGAATCCTGGGAAGAAAAACTCTCCTGCGCGGTTTCCTGCGCCCGCTGTCATAGAAAGCTTGCCTCTTCAGACGAACGGATTCTGTCCGTCTACGACCACGACCCGATTTGTATGCCCTGCAAGCGGGAGGAGGAAAAGAGGGCGGACTACGCTGACGTCTCCAAAGAGGCAATCGGCCAGTGCATGGCCGAAACCGAGGTGCTTTACGGCGACCCGAAGGGGTACTGCTATCATCACTTTTATCCGTTCAAATGCTGAGCATTGCATCATGATTCCATTCAATCCGGAAGAAGCCCTGCGTCGAACCAAGAGGGAATTTGGAGAGCACGGCGGCGTTGCCCCCTCTCTTTCCCGCTCCTCTACCTTTACCGTGATGGAACCCGGAATCATGCCTGAGATTTTTCAGGGGGTCCGGGGTCCGGACAAAGGCGGCTGTTACCTGTACAGCCGGCATTTCAACCCCACAGTCAATGTCCTTGCCCGGTACCTGGCCGCCATGGAAGACACCGAATTTGCCCTGTGCACCGCCAGCGGCATGGCGGCCATTTCGTGCACCCTCCTTCAGCTTTGCGAACACGGCGACCATATCGTGGCCAGCGACACGGTCTATGGAGGTACTTACGCCCTGCTCGATTCGCTTCTGCCTAAGATGGGCATTCGGACCACCTTCGTCGACATCACCGATCTTTCGGCCGTATCGGCTGCGCTCGAGGACCGAACCCGCGTCCTGTATACGGAGGCTTTAGGAAATCCCACATTGAAAGTGGCCGACCTGCCGGGGCTTTCAAGCCTGGCGAAGCCATTCGGGGCCGCCCTGGTGGTGGACAATACCTTCACGCCGATTGTGCTCACCCCGTCGCACCTGGGAGCGGATGTGGTGATCCACTCGCTGACCAAGTTCATCAACGGCGCCAGCGATCTGCTCGGCGGAGTGATCTGCGCCGACCGGGACTTCGTGTATCGGCTCATGGATCTTCACCACGGAAGGGCCATGCTTCTGGGGCCGGTCCTGGACCCACGGTCCGCCTTCGACGTTCTCCAACGTCTTCCTCACCTTCCTTTGCGAATGCGGGAACACGGCGCTCGGGCGATGGCCATTGCCTCCCGGCTCGAAGAGATCGGGGCGCCGGTGATCTATCCAGGCCTGGCTTCCCATCCCCATCACGAGCGACTCCAATCGATGGTCAACGAAGGCTTCGGCTACGGGGGGATTTTTTCCATTGACTGCGGCACACGGGACACCGCCAACCGCCTGATGTCGATCCTGCAAAATAAGGAAGGCTTTGGTCTTATCGCCGTATCTCTCGGGTACTTCGATTCTCTCATTTCCAATTCCGGCGCTTCAACATCGTCGGAGATCGCCCCGGAGGACCAAAAAAAAATGGGGCTCTCACCGGGGCTCGTCCGGATATCCATTGGATATACCGGAGGCCTCGATGAACGAATCGCGGAGATCGAGCGGGCGGTCAGGGATGTTGGCCTGGCCTGAATTCATTTGAAATTTCAGAGAAAAGGAATGTGATCATCGAGTCCTCGATGAGTGAGGAAAACAAGCCCTGCCGAGTATCGGTACTGTACACCACCCACCGGCCGGAAACCGTCGACGTCCTGTTTGAAGAAATGAGCCGCCACGAGGCCGTGTTTCTGGAGGAACCGCCTGCCGCCGATTTTGTCGATATGCTCGAAGGACGGGTTCCAATAGACGACTACCTGATGAACCGGGACGATGAATACCCCGAATTTGCCCGGCGCTCCTGTCGCACGTTCCAGGCCCTTCATCGCAACGGGATCTTGCTCTTCCAGGTGGAGCCGTACATGGAAGAACTCATCGGTATCCACGAATTTTTTGCCGAGGGCGCAGGTCCTTCTGACCTGACGCCAGCAACGGCGCGGCATCGGGTGTACATGGCGGAGCATCTGGCAACACGAGCCCTGCTCGATTTTTACCGCGTCTCCCTGGCGGGAACCTTCGTAGAGACCGTGGCGGCTGTCAGGGCATTTGCCAGGGCCGATGCCGATCGTTTCCGCCTCAGAGACGAGATGCGGGCCGATGCGCTGGCTGAAGTTGTCGGTGACTATGGGTCCCCTGCCGTGGAAGCCGGCTACATGCACGCCCTTTTATGGCGCCTGCTGAAACGACGGGCGGCGGCAGACGCCAGGGTACGGCCGGTTTACCTGATGCGGGAGCAGATGGCCGAGGCCGGCGCAAGACGCCGGAATCTGGGGCCGGGAGACGTGCTGACCCTGCACTATCTGTTTCATCCGGCAAAGGACGGCTCGGTGCTGGATCTTCTGGCCGCAAGGAGCCTGATGTATGCCAAGCTTCTGGAAAAGGAGGAAATGATCGGCCGGGCAGGGCAATTTCCTCACCTGAAAAACGAGATGGAAACGAACAGGATTACCGACGTCCTTAGTTACGAAGACTGCCGGCGGCTCTATCCCCTGATCCGCCGTTCAAGTACGGCCAAGGCCCGGCGGATCGTCCTGGGATACATGGGCAGGCAGGGAAAAAGAAGTTGATTGGTTGACTGGTTGATTGGTCAAATCGGCCGTGATGGCTGACTTGGGATTTCATTGGCGTCTTTTGCCAATCAACGATTCGATCGTTTGACCAATTAACCTCTTTCCATCCACTTGACCACTCAACCAGTCAACGAATCAACCTGGTTCCACCGCCAGGCCCCGTCATGCCAGCCGCCGGTTTTCCAGCCGCTCGCCCCTTCGGCCGATAATCGCCTCTTCGATGGGAATCTGCACGCCGGCTTCTGCCAGGGCTTTTTTGACGATGCCCGGAAGGCCCGAGCAGCAGGGGACCTCCATGTAGACGTTGGTGATGCTCCGGATATCGGCGGTTTTGAAGATTTCGACAAACTTGTCGATGTAGGCCTGGGCGTCGTCGAACTTGGGGCATCCCATCATCACGACCTTTCCCTTTGTAAATTCGCTGTGAAACCTGGGATAGGATGCCGGCACGCAGTCCGCTACCACGAGAAGGTCGGCATTTTTCAGAAACGGAGCCGTAGGAGGCACCAACTGGATCTTGACCGGCCAATGGCTCAATCCTTCCCCGGCCCAATCGGGCATCGGCCCCTGGGCGGCTTCGAGCTTTTCTTTCGGCACGAAGGTCTGGACGGCGGCCGAAGGGCATCCGCCCCCGCCTTTTTTTTCCTGTTTGGCCAGAAACGCCTCCACGGCCTCTTCGTCGAACTCTTCTGCTTCCCGCTCCACGATGTGCAAGGCGTCGTTGGGACACTCTCCGAGACAGGCCCCGAGGCCGTCGCAGAATTTATCGGCGATCACTTTGGCCTTGCCGTCCACGATGGCCAGCGCCCCCTCGGCACAGGAAGGAATGCACTGGCCGCAGCCGTCGCATTTTTCCTCGTCGATTTCGATGATTTTCCGCTTGATTTTCATAGCAGCACCTTCTTTGCTTCGTTTTTACCCGTCTCGGTAAGCAGCTCCTCTTCGATCAGGGAGGCAAGAGACGCATCGGGCATAGGATCCGATTTTTGCCGCTCCTCTAACGAGGCGATGCGATCGGCGTCAAAGACGACCCGCAGGTTCACGCTGGCGGCCGGAGACGGTCGGCCGGACTGGTTCAGGATCTCGCATACCTCGTCGATCAGCCTCTCCCGGGCGCCGAGTTTTTCCAGAATGTTTCGGGCCTCAGCGCATTTGCCGTTTTCCGTCGATGCCGGACCGCTACCGACATCCTGCAGGTAGGCGGCAGACAAAATGACGGCAAGGTTTCCCGATTCGAACTTTCCAATTCGCTCCGCATACCGCGCCACCCGCATCGCATGGCCGATTTTTTTGAAGTCGGACTTGAAGTAACGCTTGACTTCCACGGCCACCCTGTCCTTGAGCATTTCCTCTTTCTGGGCGAGCAGCTCCGGGGGCAGGCCGCCGAGGCACTGCTCGGCATACTGGCAGTAGGAGGCGCAGCCGAAATCCATCTTCGGGTTGATGAACCGGTGCCCGCATGCGGGGCACTTCCGGGAGGTGTCGTCCTTGAAAAATTCCACTGACCCGCCGCACTCGGGGCACTTGACCTCGAAAATGGCGCCGGGCTTCCAGTACTGGGTGTCTTGTCCGGGACATTTCATAAAAAAAATTCCTCCGGAATTTTTTTAAATGGGAAAAATTTTATGCCAGGCGCCATTGCTTGGTTTCGTTTCCAACGGCGCGAAACGGCATCTTCTACTTACTACATTAAAAAAATAGGTATCATCGCTTTGAGCGGCAAGGGCGGCCCCTTTCCTGAAAAAGAGGCGAAGGAGCCGCCGTCAAGCCGTTCGTGCAACACTTGATTGTTAGCTTATGCCGTTTCGCCCAGGATCGCGGCGATGTCCTCGTCCGGGGTGGAAATCGGCATGATGTTGAACTTGTCCACCAGCACTCCGAGCACATTGTCGGAGACAAACGCCGGCAGGCTCGGGCCGAGCCGGATGCCCTTGATTCCCAGGTGCAGAAGCGTCAGCAGGATGGCGACCGCCTTTTGCTCGTACCAGGAAAGGACCATCGACAGCGGCAGGTCGTTGACGCCGCAGTCGAAGGCGTCGGCCAGCGCGGAAGCGATCCGGATGGCCGAATAGGCGTCGTTGCACTGACCCACGTCCAGAAGACGCGGAATGCCGCCGATGTCGCCCAGGTCCTTGTCAAAGAAGCGGAACTTGCCGCAGGCCAGGGTCAGGACCACCGTGTCCTTCGGCAGTTTTTCGACAAATTCGGTGTAGTAGTTTCTCCCGGGCTTGGCGCCGTCGCAGCCGGCCACCAGGAAAAAGTGGCGGATGTCCTTGTTCTTGACCGCCTCGATGACCTTGTCGGCCACGCCGAGAACCGCGTTGTGTCCGAATCCGACTGTCACGGCACCCCTTTCCGTGTCTTCGGGGTAACCGGGCATCTGAAGGGCCTTTTCGATGACCGGGGTAAAGTCCTTGTCTTCGATGTGCGTAACGCCGGGCCATCCCACCAGGCCGGTGGTGAAGATGTTGTCCTGGTAGACTTCCTTGGGCTTCTGGATGCAGTTGGTGGTCATCAGGATGGCTCCGGGAAATTCGGCGAACTCCTTGCCCTGGTTTTGCCAGGCGGTGCCGTAGTGGCCGTAGAAGTGTTCGTACTTCTTCAGCTCCGGATAGCCGTGGCAGGGCAGCATCTCGCCGTGGGTATAGACATTGATCCCCTTGCCCTGGCTTTGCTTCAGAATCAGCTCCAGGTCCTTCAGGTCGTGGCCGGAGACCAGGATCGCCTTTCCCTTTTTGGCGCCGAGGGGGACCCGGGTCGGAACCGGATGCCCGTAGGCGCCGGTATTGGCGGCATCGAGCAGCTCCATGGTGCGCAGGTTGATCTCCCCGCACTTCATGGCCAGCCCCACCAAGTCGTCTGCGCCCAGCGTATCATCCAGGGTGGCCGCCATGCCGTCATAGATGAAATTGTAAACCGCCTCGTCTTCCTGGCCGAGAATCCGGGCGTGGTCTGCGTAGGCGGCAACGCCCTTGATTCCGTATATGATCAGTTCTCTCAGGGACAAGATGTCCGGGTCCAGGGTCGGGTCGGATTTGACGCCCACATTTTCCCCCTGGGCCACCATGCCCGCTTCGTCTGCGGCAGGGGTGAACGATGCCGCTTCACCGAAGTCGACGCTGTCGCCGGCGGCCTTGACCTTTTCCTTTAGCTGATCTCGGAGCCTGACGCTTTTCTCGATGAGTTTAACGAACCGTGCCGGATCGAAGTCGACGTTGGTCAGGGTGGAAAACAGCCCCTCGCAGACAAACTCGTCGATTTGCCGATCCCGGACGTCTTTTCGAATGCCTTCTTGAGCTACCAGGCAAAGGCCTTTGATCGAATGGACGAGAAGGTCCTGCAGGGCGGCGACTTCGGGCTTTTTGCCGCACACACCGATCTTGGTGCACCCTTCTCCTTTTGCCGTTTGTTCGCACTGAAAACAGAACATGGTCTTCCTCCTTGGGTTGTGGTAATAAAATCGCTTGCGCGCTTTTATAAGGGCTTCGCGATCCGCGAAGCGCTAAAACAATGAAGCTTGAAAATCCTTCGATAATGCAGAAACACGCAGCCTTTGACGTCGCCGAAAATTCCCCGGCCTTTTCTCCATCTGGGGACCGGTTATAGCCGCCCGGGAAAGAAGAATCGTTGACGTAAGTCAAAAAAGTCGTTTTTTTCAAAAACGACCGGTTCGGTTCAGGGGTTCAGGGGTTCAGCTCGGGGTTCAGAGGTTCAAAGGGTCAAAGGTTCAGAGCTTCAGGGGGGCACAGGTCAGGCGCCCTTCATGACAGACTTTTTTTGGGGTCTTCCAACCCTGAACCTTTGAGCCTTGCTTCCGACACCATCTTTTCTGACCCTGCAAGAAGGTCAAAGCGAGGAGAGGGTGGCCAATCCCATCATCGAAATTCTCGGAAATGCCCCGATGTTTGACGGGCTCGTTTCGGCGGAGTTGGAACAGATCCGTAAAATCGCCGTGGATCGTTTTTATGACCGGGGCAGAACCGTTTTTTCCGAGGGGGACGAGGGCGACGGCTTTTACATGGTCGCCAGCGGCCAGGTCAAAATCTACAAGCTTTCCCTGGAGGGCAAGGAGCAGATCCTTCATATCTATGGAGAAGGCCAGCCCTTTGGAGAGGTGCCGGTGTTTGCCGGAAAACGGTTTCCGGCAAACGCCCAGACCCTGGTCAAAAGCCACCTGCTGTTTTTTCCGAGAACCGAGTTCATTCAGCTCATTTCCGAAAACCCCTCCCTTGCCATGAACATGCTGGCCGTCCTCTCGCTTCGCCTCCGTCAGTTTACCGTTCAGGTCGAGAATCTTTCCCTGAAGGAAGTGCCTGCGCGGCTGGCGTCCTATCTGATATACCTGGCCCAGGAGCAAAGGACGCAAAGCCAGGTGGTTCTCGACATTTCCAAGGGGCAGCTTGCCAGTTTGCTGGGTACGATTCCGGAGACCCTATCCCGGATGTTTTCGCGGATGAGCGGCAGAGGGTTGATCGAGGTGGACGGAAAAAGAATAGCGCTGCTGGATGTCGCGGGTCTCAAGGAACTGGCGGAACAGGAGGCGCGGCTCGACTGAATGGTTGAGTAGCAGAACGGTTAAATGGTCAAGCGGTTGATTGGTTGATTGGTGAAATCAATCATCGATCATAGGCAATCGAAAACGTTTTTCCAGTTTGTGATTTGCCTCCTGGATGAACGGGCCTTCTCGCTCATTGGACCACTCAACCCGTTATCCAATCAACCAATCAACCAGATCCCTATTTAAGTGCCACAAGCTCCTTGCTGAGCATCCGGATGTGGCCCATTTCCTCTTTAATGATTTCATCGAGGCGGTCCTGACCTAATTTTTCGGGCACCATTTCTCTCATCCCGAGGTAAAAGACGATGGAGTCCTTTTCCGCTTCGATGGCCGCCTTCAGAATTTCCCGCATCGAGGTGGTGTCGATCTCCTTTTCAAAAAATACGCGGGTGTCGGCCAGGGCTCGAAGATAGAGGATCGCCTCGCCTTCCGGGTCAAACACGGTCGACTGCTTTTCCGCCGCTGCCAGGTCGGATCTCATCTGCTTGAAGGTTTTTTCGTGGTCGAGTTCCATGTTGGCCAGTTTGACCAGCAGCTGTTTGGCTTCTTTTCCCTCCACACTCGCCGCTGAATCCTGGTAGAATTTAGCCCCGTTTCGCTCCAGCTGTTGGGCCATTTCAAACACATCGTCCGCGTTGAAATCATAGCGCATTTGCACAGATCCTTTCCTTCGGTGGGGTAAAGCCGTCTTATAGTTACCGTAGCTTTTTGCTACTATAGTCACTGACCGAAATGTTGTAAAGCCCGGGGCGTTGACTGTTGATCGGTTGGATCGACGATTCAACCAGCCAACCAACGGGCCATTGTGACAATTTGACCGAGCCACAAATCAACCAGCTTCTTCCTCCATCCGGATGCGGTTGCGGCCGGCTTTTTTGGCACGGTAAAGCGCCTGATCGGCCAGTTTGAGGACGCTGGCCGGATCGGTGATCCCCTTTTTCGGGCCGGCCAGTCCGATGCTGACGGTCACCTTGACCGTGTTTCTCCGGTTCGGCGGAGTTTTGCAGCGGTTTTCGGGGCCGGATTTTTTGCGCTGTTTTCCCCGAACGACAAAACCGTTTGCCGCTACCTGCCGTCGATAGCGCTCCAGGTACGGAAGGGTCTCATCCATGTCCTTGCCGGGAAAAACAGCGGTAAACTCTTCTCCGCCGTAGCGGAAGGCCCTGCCGCCGCCGCCCAATTCTGCCAGCTTTTTGCCGATCATCCGAAGCACCTGGTCTCCGGCATCGTGGCCGTAGCGGTCGTTGAACTTTTTGAAATGATCCACGTCGATCATGGCAAGGGAGTAGCGTTTGCCCAAGTTGATCAGTTCTTCGTTGAGCCGTCGTCTTCCCGGCAGACCGGTCAATTCGTCGGTATAGGCCAGGGTAAAGGAGGACTCGATGCCGGCTGCCGCCAGAATCAGTCCGGCGGCAGTGTAATAGACGGTCGGAGCCATGGCCGAAGCCTCGCCGCTTCCGGAGAGAAAGGCGGCGGCCAGGGCGCCGGCAAGACCGGCGGTCAATGCGTTGCGGCGCAGAAAGAAACGAATCATTAAAAACAAGGCAACGGCGACAAAACAGATCGCCGTCGCCGCTGAAATCGTTCCCCCGGAAACCGAAAAGGTCGATCCAAATGCGCCACCGATCGCTTCGAGCGTTGCCCCGAATTCAGGGGCAACACCGGAAACGATTCGACTCACCGCCGCATCGATGGCCGAAGCCGGCCGACTCGAAAGCCACAGCACGCCGATGGCCTGGAAGATGAGCGCCAGAAGGCTGCCGATACCAAAAGCGGTTTTCAGGCGCCTTTTCATGAGCGTTGAAAAAATTCCGATGTTCAGTGGAAGAAGAAACAGGGCGGCGCTCTTTGACGGATGACCTTTTAAGAGATCGGGTCCCGGTGAACCGACAAAGGCATAGCAAAGGGCCAAAGCAAGGGCGCTGAGCAGCAGCCCCGCATTTCCGTAGCGGAGGCCAGTGGCGACGACCAGAACGAAAAGGGCGAACGGCAAGATCGGCAGAAGCACCATCAATGCCCGGATTTCCGTGCTGCGGGGCGTCATTTGAGGCCATTGCCACAGGATTGCCGCTGCTGCGCCGATCACGGCAGCCGGCACCAGAAGCGGGAGCACAAGTTTTTTGCCCGGCATCGCCAATGGTTGACTCCTTGATAAAATCGCTTCACGATTTTATCAGCGGCGGCTGCGCCGCATTGCTTTATGATTTTTGCCTCAAACGATGATCACCAACGCCGACGGCAAAGCTCTTCTACTACCGTTAAACGGCCATTTATGCAAGGGTTCAAGGGGGTACGACCAGGGTCCCGTCAAAGTCTAAAAATGGAGGGACACGCTCCGTCGTGGCCGCCCGCGGTCGGACGTGACAGAGCGCGTCCTTCTCTGTCGATACGAGCGGCGCATCAATGCTTGACTCAAGGCGCCTAGTTTTATACAGAAATCATAATCGATTGCCTCTCTCGTTCAGACTTGGGCCGGTTTTTTATGCCGCCGCCCGGGTGACTTTCCAATTTCAATCCATCTTTATCTATAGGTGCCTGGACAGTATGAATCGGCGAACCTTCCTAAAAATTGCCGGTTTGAGCAGCTTCTCCCTGGCTGCCGGCTGTTCCGATCCCCAGAAAAACCTGTTTTCCCTGGTCGAGCATCCCGACGACATGGTTACGGGCCAAGCGTCCTGGTACGCCACCACCTGCAGAGAGTGTCCGGCGGGATGCGGCGTGCTCGCCAGAAGCCGGGAAGGCCGAGTCGTCAAGCTGGAAGGAAACCCAAGTCACCCGGTCAACCGCGGAGCGCTTTGCATGCGCGGCCAGGCTGCGCTGCAGGGGGTCTATCATCCGGATCGACTTCGGGCGCCGATGCTGAGGGATGGGACCCGGTGGAAAGAAACTTCCTTTGCCGAGGCCGAGGCGCTCGTGAAAGAGAGAATCGGCAATGCGGCCGCCCAGGGGCCCCGCCGGATCCGGATGCTCACCGAAACGGTCGGCGGCACTCTCATGTCGCTGTTCAGAAGAACCCTGCACGGCTGGCGATCCGAAAATCCAGTGGTTTTCGAGCCGTTTGCCTATGAGTCGATTCGAGCCGCCAATGAGATTGTCTTCGGCATCGACGGGCTGTTTTCCTACCGAATGGAAGAGGCCGACGTGCTGGTCTCCTTTGGCGCCGATTTCCTCGAGACCTGGCTTTCTCCGGTGGAGTACGCCCGCAAGTTCAAAGAGATGCACGCCTTTTCCGATAAGGGAAAGGGCGTATTTTTTTCGGTGGGCGCATATCAGTCCCTTACGTGTGCCAATGCGGATCTTTGGATCGGATGCCATCCAGGCGGGGAGGCTGCCGTGGCCCTGGGACTGGTTCGGGAGGCGCTGGAAGCGGGCCGGGGCGGGCACCTCCGGGATTTTATCCGCTCCACGATCCTTCAAACGGCAAGGGAGTATATCCCCGCTCATGTGTCGCGGGTGGCCGGCGTCGAGCCCGAACGTTATCAGAGCCTTGTCCGGCGGTTGCTGGCGGCGGACCGCCCACTGGTGCTGGGCACCGGAAGCGGCGACTGCGGGGAGAACGCCCTGCAAACAAACATTGCGGTCAACCTCTTGAACTTCATCCTGGACCCGGATCTGCGCAGGATCGACGTTGACCGTCGGTACCGGGTGGAAACGGCGGGCCGGCGTTCGGACATCATCGCATTTTTCCAGAAGGCGAAGGAAGAACGCGACGAAGTGCTTCTCCTTTACCAAGTCAATCCAGTGTATCACATGCCGGCAGAAGGGGCTGTCAACCGGGCCTTTGCCCGCAAAGGCCTCTTTAAAATCAGTTTTTCAGCCTTCATGGATGAAACCGCTGAACAATCCGACCTGGTTTTTCCGGTTCAGCTGCCGCTGGAATCCTGGGACGACTACGCGGGCGCTTCCGGCTTCATTTCTTTGCAGCAGCCGGCCATGGGAAGCCTGACTGGCGCGCCTTCCGTCGGCGACCTTTTTTTGCGACTGGGAGCGGGCAGCTCCGATCAACCGCCGGACTACCGCAGCTATCTGGCGGAACGTCACATGCGCCGGGACACCATTTCCAGTGAAAGACGGTGGCTTTTGGCCCTGAGAGACGGTGGAGTCGAGGTGCCGGTAACCAGCCGGGAAAGAAACCAGGTGGTCCCTTACAAGGTCATGGATGACTTTCACACCCTGACCGAACCAAATGACGGTGCCCTTGTGTTTGCCGCCGCGCCGTCGATCCGGTTTTTTGACGGCCGCGGTGCCAATCGTCCGTGGCTGGCGGAAATTCCAGACCCGATCACCAAAGTGGCCTGGCAGTCGCCGGTACTGGTGCATCCAGACACCCTGCAGCAAAACGGTCTGGCCCAGGGAGATATCGTCAAGCTCCAGTCGCGCCAGGCAAGCCTGGAGGCGGTGGTCTACGAGGCCGACAGCGTGCGGCCCAACTTGCTGCTCATGAGCATCGGCCAGGGGCACACCGCCATGGGGCGTTACGCCGAAGGGGAGGGGCAAAATCCGCTCCAGTTGCTTCCCAGCGGAGCGGACCCACGCCACGGAGGTGCCTTTTTCTCCATCGATCCGGTGACCATCCACGGTTCCGGGCTGCACCGGGAACTGGCCCATACCGACGGAAGCCGGATTCAGCACGGCCGGAAGATCGCCCTGACCATCTCCACCGAGGAGCTGGACGCAGGGCGCCCCGTGGAGCGCGAGGGGCTGACCATGTGGGATTTTCCCCTGACGCTTCCTCTGCCGGAGGGCTATGATTCCCACCGGGACTTTTACCCGCCCCACGAACACGCCGGCTACCGCTGGTCCATGACCGTGGACCTGGACAGGTGCATCGGCTGCGGGGCTTGCGCGGCCGCCTGCTACGCCGAGAACAACCTAGGCGTGGTCGGAGAACAGGAGATCATCAACGGCCGGGAGATGTCCTGGCTGCGGGTGGAGCGCTACCATGACCCATCGGCCATGGAGAAGATTGTCTTTCTTCCCATGCTGTGCCAGCACTGCGACAATGCTCCATGCGAATCGGTCTGCCCGGTCTATGCGCCCCATCACAACAAGGAAGGGCTCAACAACCAGATCTACAACCGTTGCATCGGAACCCGTTTTTGCGCCCAGAACTGCCCCTACAAGGTACGCCGGTTCAACTGGTATACTTGGCAGTGGCCCAAGCCCCTGAATTTGCAGCTCAACCCCGACGTGACCGTGCGCAGCAAAGGGGTCATGGAAAAATGTTCGTTTTGCATCCAGCGGATCAAGGACGCCCACAACACGGCAAAGAACGAAAACCGACCGATTGCAGACGGGGAGGTGACCCCGGCCTGCGTGCAGACCTGTCCCACCGGAGCCCTGGTCTTCGGCAATCTCATGGATCCAGACAGCCGGGTCCGAAAACTGGTCGAAGACAGGAGGGCATACCAGGTGATGGGATACCTGAACACCAAACCGGCCGTGATTTACCTGAAAAAGGTGGTCCAGGCGGTCTAGCTAAGACCATGTCGGCGTAAATATGGCGACGTTCGTTTCACCGCAGAGGCGCGGAGATTGGAAATGACTAAAATGCCTAAAATGAGCTTAAATGCCTAAAATTATGGGATACTGCCTGTTTCATATGAAAGCCGGAGCGAAGTGACACCACTATTTTAGGCACTTTAGGCATTATAGATCATTTTAGGCATTTACTGCGATAATTATGCCATCGAGCACCAAGGGGAAAGTGATGGCCCTGACCTTTGCCAAAATCGATCAGACGGTTCTGGATACGCTTCGGCCGGCGCCGAAAAGCTATTGGCTCATGGTGCTGCTGGTTTTTGCGGGACTGCTGGCCGGCGCCGCCTGCTGGGCCTATCAGATCCTCACCGGTTTGGGGGTCGCCGGGATGAACAACCCGGTTCACTGGGGGACTTATCTGATCAACTTCGTATTCTGGGTCGGGATCGCCCATTCGGGGACGCTGATCAGCGCCATTTTGCACCTGTTCCGGGCCGGTTGGCGCAACCCCATCGCCCGGGCCGCCGAAACCATGACCGTCTTTGCCGTCTGCACCGCCGGGCTGTTTCCCTTCATCCATCTGGGCCGGGTCTGGATGGTGTACTACATGCTTCCGTTTCCCAACCAGCGGACCCTCTGGCCCAACTTTCAATCCCCGCTGATGTTCGACGTGGTGGCCATCAGCACGTACCTGACCGTGAGCTCCCTTTTCTGGTACACCGGCATGCTGCCCGACCTGGCCATCATCCGGGACCGGGCAGAGGGGGTGCGGAAAAAAATCTTCACCGTGCTTTCGTTGGGCTGGACCGGAGAGCACGAGCAGTGGCGCCACTACGTGCGCATCTATCTGTTTTTCGCCGCCCTGGCCACCCCGCTGGTGATCTCGGTGCACAGCGTCGTCTCCTGGGACTTCGCCCTTGGGGTGGTGCCGGGTTGGCACACCACGATTTTCGCGCCCTATTTCGTGGCCGGCGCCATCCACTCCGGGCTGGCCATGGTCTTGACCCTGATGATTCCGCTGAGAAAGATTTTCCACTACGAGGAGATCATCACCATACGGGTGCTCGAGCAGGTGGCCAAGACCATCATCTTCACCGGCCTGATCGTGGCCTATGCTTACGGTACTGAGTTTTTCATCGCCTGGTACAGCCACAACGACGTGGAGATCGAGGTGTTCCTCTGGCGGGCGTACGGACACTACGCAGTGGGGTTCTGGATCATGGTGGGCTGCAATACGGTGGCGCCGCTGCTGTTTTTCTTCAAGAAAATCCGCACGAGCATCAAATGGCTGTTCGTGATTTCCATCGTGGTCAACATCGGCATGTGGTTCGAGCGGTTCGTGATCATCATCACCAGCGTCGGACGTGATTTCCTTCCCCATGCCTGGGGCGTCTATGCCCCCACCCTGGTGGAGTTCGGCATCATGATCGGAAGCTTCTGTCTGTTTTTCTTTCTCTACCTGTTGTTCGTCAAGCATCTGCCCTCGGTCTCGATGACGGAGATGAAAGAGACCCTGGAGAAGGGAGGCAGCCATGGCGGATGACCGGTATCTGATGGGGCTGTTCATTGAAGAGAACGGGGCGGTGGACGCCGTCGGCGCCCTGGGCGAATCGTCCTTCCGGATCGAGAAGGTCTTCAGCCCGGTGCCGAGCCACCGCTTGGCGGACGCCCTGAAGGTGAAAAAGAGTTGGGTGGGGCTGTTTACGCTCTTCGGGGGTGTTTTCGGGTTTTTCGCAGGCTTTTTGCTGGCGATTTTCACCGCGTCACGCTGGGACCTGATCGTCAGCGGCAAGCCGGTGATCTCTCTGATCCCATTTCTCATCGTGGGCTTTGAATTTACGATTCTGTTTGCCGTGTTCGGAAACATCATCGGATTTCTTTTTTTGACGGATCTGCCTCGGTCCGACTGGCGGCGGCACTACGACGAGCGTCTTTCGGGCCGGTACTACGGCGTGTTGGCGGCTTGTCCGGCAGGCAGGGAGCAAGAACTGGAAGCGCTGCTGGAACGGCAGGGCGCCGATGTCAGGCGCATGGACCGGGACGACCCGCCGGAAAGGGCGGCCGCCCGGCCGGAGCAGGCACACCCATGACCGAAGACCATGCCATCGATCGCGCAGGAAAAAGCCGGGGCGCCAGAACTGCCGTGACCGTCTTTCTTGTCCTTACGGCCGGGGGGCTTGCCGCCTTTATCGCCGGGGTTCTCGGACCTCACCCGGAACGCGCCTGGCAGGCGTACCTGATCAATTTTCTGCTCTGGACCGGGCTGGCCTCCGGGGGCGTCTTGTTTTCGGCCATCATGCAGGCGACCGGCGCCCGTTGGAGCGGCCGCATGGCCGGCATCGCCGAAGCATTCTCCGCGTTTTTTCCGGTTTCCTTCATCCTTTTTCTGATCCTGTTTTTGGGCCAGTCTTATCTCTTTCCCTGGCTTCATGAAGATCTCCATGGAAAGGAGGCCTGGCTCAACGTTCCGTTTTTATTTACCCGGGACGCGGCAGCCCTGCTCGTCCTCTACGGTGTCGGCTTCAGGTATCTGTACAATTCGCTCCAGCTTCGGTTCGGCGGGGCGTCGGCCGGGGGCCGCCGGTTTCGCGAGGGGCTCCAGCGACGCTGGGCCGGCAGGAGAATCGACGAAGCAGCAGTAAGGCGCCGGGCAACCTTCTGGGGCCTGCTCTACTGTTTCTGTTTTGTCCTGGTCATGTCCCTGATCGGCTACGACCTGGTTATGGCGGCCGACCCCCATTGGATTTCGACACTTTTTGGGGCCTACTCCTTTGTCAAGGCGATCTATCTGGGGCTCGGCGGGCTGATCATCACCGCCTCGGTGCTGTATCTGAAAAACGGTCCGGACAGCGGCCTGACGAAAGATCATTTCCACGACGTAGGGAAACTCTTTTTTGCCTTCTGCCTGGTCTGGGGAGACTTTTTCTACGCACAACTGGTGGTGATCTGGTACGGCAACATTTCCGAAGAGACCGCCTACGTGATCGAAAGGACGATGCTGGCGCCCTGGAACCGTGCAGCTTGGGCCGTGCTGCTCATCTGCTTTGTCGCTCCTTTTTTGATTCTGATCAACAAGAAGATCAAGACCGTTCCGCCGGCGATGATCGTGCTCTGCGCCGTTGTAGTGCTCGGCATGTATCTGGAGCACATGCTGCTGCTGGCCCCGGCCATCAGCCGTTCGCCGGCAAACATCCCCATCGGGATCCTCGACTTGTTTGTCTTTCTCGGGTTTTTCGGACTAATGGCTGCTTCTTTGATGACCTTCATGACCCAATTTCCCGAGGTGGCCAGGCTCAGGAAAAGAGAAGCGAACTGATGGAGCACCCAGAAACCCAGATGACCTTCCGGCAATGGATGTCCCATAATCGTTGGACGCTGCTGGCCACCGCCGCATCGGTGCTGCTGACGGCGGCGTTTCTGTTCTTTTTCTACGCCTACCCGCAGCTGAAAATGGGACCGGAGCAACCGATTCCCTTCAGCCACCGGCTGCATGCCGGCCACAAGAACATACAGTGCCAATTTTGCCACCCATACGTGGGTCGATCCAAGCACCCGGGACTGCCGGCGGTGGAAAAGTGCCTTTACTGCCACAACTACATCATCGCCAATCACCCGTGGATCTTAAAAGAGCACGAGTATTTCAACACCCGGACCCCGACGCCGTGGAAAAAGGTATACTATCTGCCCGAGCACGTGCTGTTCAACCATCAGCGGCACATTCTCAAGGACCTTGCCTGCCAGGAGTGCCACGGCAAAGTGGAGGCCCAGGACCGGCTCGCCGGGGAGCGATTCAAGATGGGGTTTTGCATCGGCTGCCACCGGGAGCGGGGGGCCAATATCGGCTGCTGGCTGGCATGCCACAACTGAGAATCCGGCTGGCACTGGATTCTGGTAAAAAACGAAAGAGATAAAAGGTGTTTATGGGCAAACACACACCAAGCGGCACGGAAAGAATTCGATGACTGCGGCAGAATCTACCGATATTCGAAGATATCCGACCTCCATGGGGTTCTGCATCACCTCTTTTTTCTGGATGGGGGTGGCGACGTTCATGGGGCTGCTGGGAGCCACCGAACTGATGGCCCCCGACCTGCTGGAAAACGTCGAGTGGCTCGTCTTCGGCCGGGTGCGCCCCATTCACGTGAACCTGGTCCTGTTCGGATTCGTCACCCCGGGGCTTCTGGCCGCAGCCTTTTATTACCTGCCGAAGCTCCTTCAAACCGACCTGTTCAGCGAGAAGCTCGGCCTTTTCACTGTTTTTCTCTGGAACCTGGTGCTGGCGGCGGCCGTGGTGAGCCTGATGGCCGGTTTTACTCAGGGCCGGGAATACGCCGAACTGATCTGGCCGGTGGATATCGGGATCATTGCGCTTTTCGTGCTGGTCCTTTTCAATATGGTGATGACCATCTGGAGGCGGAAAGAGCCGGTGCTCTACGTGTCTGTATGGTACGCTTGCGCCGCCGTGGTCCTGACCGGAACGACCTTTTCCCTGGGTAACGTGATCTGGGAGCCGGACACAGGAGCTTTGGTGGGCATTCCGGATGCGATTCTGCTCTGGTTCTACGGCCACAACATCTTCGGACTTTTGCTCACGCCGTTGTCTGCGGGGGTGGCTTACTACGTGATTCCAAGGGCGGTCCGGGCCCCGCTCTACAGCCACACACTGTCTTTGCTCGGGTTCTGGTCCCTGATCGTGATCTACACCCATATCGGGACCCACCACCTGCTCCAGGTGCCGGTGCCCACCTGGCTGAAGGTGATTTCCATCGTCGACAGCGTGGCCATGGTGATTCCGGTCATGGCCTTCCTGATCAACATCTGGTACACGGCCAAGGGAAAACTCGGGGAGATTCACGCCGACATCGGCGCCAAGTTCGTTTTCACCGGAACGATCATGTACTTTTTCGTCAGCATCCAGGGTTCCATGATGGCCCTGCCGGTGGTCCAGCGGATCACCCATTTCAACAACTGGGTGGTGGCCCACGCCCACATCGGGGTGCTCGGCTTTGCCGGCATGATCGCCCTGGGCGGCATGTATTACATCCTGCCCCGGATCAGCGGAAAACCCTTGTATAGCCGACTGTTGGCCGACCTCCAGTACTGGATGGTGCTCATCGGGATGGTCGGATTTACCGTAGTGTTGACCATCGTCGGGCTGATCCAGGGCAATGCCTGGTATAACGGCGAGACCGTCTATCGGGTGCTGCCCGAATTGCAGTATTACTACGTGACCCGGGCGATGCTCGGGCTGCTCATTTTCAGCTCCGCCGTCATCGGCCTCTACAATGCAGTGCGGACGCTCCTTTCCAAGCCGGGAGAAGCCGTTTCATGAAAATGACCCCCGCCGCCGTGATCATCGGAAGTCTTCTGCTGCTGGCAGCGATCGTGCTGGTGGTGGTCTATGTTCCCTGGGCCACTCGCCACGACGCGCCTTCGGAGATTTTCCGTACCCGGTCGGAACTGGAAGCAGAAGGCCGGCTCATCTACATCGCCAATGGCTGCGTCTACTGCCACAGCCAGTCGATTCGCACCATCGACTGGGGGCTGGGGGCAGAGCGGATCGCCCAGGCCGGAGACTATGTGGCCGATGTCCCGATTCTGCTCGGGTCCCAGCGGACCGGACCGGACCTGTCCCAGGAGGGCGGCGAACATCCTGACGACTGGCACGATGCCCACTTTGCCAACCCGCGCTACACGCGGCCCAACTCGATCATGCCGGCATTCGCATTTCTGGGCGACGAAAAGACCCGCGTCCTGACGGCATATGTCCAGAGCCTCGGCATGAAGGACGCAGACGCGCGCATGAACCGGCAGCGCTACTGGAAGCAGAAGGCGATTTCGGCCTACGAGGCCGGCCCGGAGGCCAACGTCCGGTGGCTCAACGAGCAGATCCCCCAAGGGTGGAGGGACGTGCCGAATCCGTATCCCACCACCGAGGCCGGGCTGCAGCGCGGGCACCTGATCTACCAGCAGTTTTGCATCGGCTGCCACGGGCCGGTGGGAGACGGCATGGGGCCGGCCCAGCCCTGGCTCTATCCTCCGCCCCTGAACTTTACGATTCTGAAAAACCGGGAAATCTCCGGCGGCATCCTCTACTACCAGATCATGAACGGGATCACCGGTACGGCCATGCCGTATTTCAAACGGGAGCTGGAATCGGAGAAGATCTGGGACGTGGGCAACTACGTCGCGGTCTATTTCATCAACGACAGCGATGCGGACACGGAACCGAAAGGGATCGACGCGGCCTACGAGCCCGGCGATGTGAACCGTTGATGGTCGAAGGGTCGATTGGGAACCAAAGGGGTATGGCATCGGCCGTAATTTTATCGTCCGATCCGACCCATCGTCCGGATCCGACGGATTGACCCAATTAACCAATTAACCAATTCACCAGTCAACCCAAAACCAATGTATTTTCCCTATTTTATCACATATATCGCCGTCGGCCTGGCCATCACCCTGGCGGTTTTTTTCTGGGCGCTTCGAAACGGCCAGTTCCGCGACCAGCAAAGGGCCCGGTACCTTCCCCTTCAAGGGGACGTTGAATCGACGCCGGCCCCCGTCTCCCGATTCACCCGAATCGAAATCTATGGCCTGTTTCTGCTGGCGGCCGCCGGTTTGGCGGCATCGGCGGCGGTTCTGGTGTTTGCGATCATCCATGGGGGCGGGTGAGAATAAAAAAGATTTTGGATTCGCGATCCTGGATACTGGAAAGAAGCCGGAATAGAACCCATAGAAAGGGGCTCGGAATCCAGCATCAAGGATCCAGCAACCAGGATCCAGCATCAAGTATCCGGTATAAAGGATTTACAGGGAGCGAATGAAATGCATTACTTTCCATTGAGGAATCTACAGGACGTGTTCCTCTATCTGTTTCCAACGCTGGTCTTTCTGTTGATTTTCGGGCTGTTTCTCGGCTACGTCCACTTTCACGGGAAGAATTCCGAGGAGCGCAAGGAGCGGATCATTTACCGCTTTCCCGGCGGAATCGAGGATCGTGACGCCCCCTTTCCCTTGGCCATGACATTGACAATCGCCGGGACCGTACTTTGGGCCTTTTTCTATATTCTCTTCCACGGCCTGCTGGGAGTGACCATATGAATGAAGACCATTTCCATCCGCGAGAATCCGCACTCAGAACATGGGTGGTTGTTTTTCTGTTGGTCGCCCTGATTCTGGTCAAGGGCGCCTACGCTTTTTACGTTGTCGGGGATCGCGGCATGCCGGACTGGGATTTTCCCGTCGTGGCCGACGTACCCGCCGAATCCCCATATGCCGTGTATCCGCTGCTGCCCCATCCCCAGCACGTACGAGGCGCGAGGGGAGAGTAGATGAAGAAAAAACTTGTCATTCTGCTGCTGCCCATTGTCGTGATCGTGGGGGCCCATTATGCTCTCACCTTGGTTGACAACGTGCTGAAGGTTGGCAGAATGTGGGAGACGCCCGGCGTCCGGCCCCATGAACAGCCGATGCTGGTCATGCAGACCGGCACTGTCCCGGTCTCCGGCGGGGAGGCCCTGTATCGTTTGGCATCTCCTGCCTTGCTGGAATTTCCGGAAGGTTTAGAAAGCGAGGCGGGAATCACCGGCGGCAAGAAAGGATATATGACATACTGCGCCCAATGCCACGGCAGCCACCACGACGGCAACGGCACCGTGGGCCAGAGTTTTGCACCGCTGCCCACCGATCTTCGAAGCGCCAAGGTCCAGGCGCTTTCGCCGGGGGCCATGTTCAAAGAAATCAGTTACGGCATCCCCGATGGGCGCCAGCCTCCCCTGGCCACCACCATCGAGTTGAACGAACGATGGACGATCGTGGCGTACGTCAAATCCCTCGGCGTCCGAAAATGAGATGAAATCCCTGCCCGGCGCCTGCGATCTCTGCGGCCTTTCCCTGCAATACGGTTCTTATCCCCTTTCCACCCCTGAAGGCGATCGGCGTTTCTGCTGCCTGGGCTGCCGTCAGGTCTTCGTCATGCTGATGGAAGCCTCGGGCGCCTCCGATCCGGCCCAATTCCGTCGTACGGAAATCTATCGGCGATGCGTGGATGCGGGGATCATTCCCAGCGACGAGGACGACCTGGCCGCTAGAAGTCGCGGTGGGCCGCCGGTGGCCGAGGAAACGAGACCTGCAGAAGGACAGGAGCAACGTGGGCTGTCCCTTCATCTGGAGATCGAGGGAATGTGGTGCCCGGCCTGCGCCTGGGTCATCGAAGAGATGCTCCACCGCCAGGACGGCGTCTTCAAGGCAGCCTGCCATTTTTCCACCGACCGCCTTCGGGCCGTTTACGATCCGGTGCGCACCTCCCCGGAACGGGTCCGGCAAGTGGTCCACCGGCTCGGGTACCGAACGGCTTTGCCCGAAGAGTCGCCGACAAGGCGCCGGGGCCGGGCCGAGTTCGTGCGGTTTGCCGTTTCGGCCTTTCTGGCCATGAACGTGATGATGCTCTCTTTTGCCCTGTACTCGGGTTTTTTCACCGAACTGCCGGAAGAATCGGTTCGCTACCTGTCCTGGCCGATTTTTTTGATGTCTACGGCGGTCATGGCCTATGGGGGGTTGCCGATTTTCAGCAGGGCGGTCCTTTCGATTCCGACGGGCGCCTTTGGGATGGAAACCCTGGTCGGCGCCGGGGCGGCCAGCGCCTACCTGTATTCGATGTTTAATTTCGTATCGGGCAGTCTTCACCTCTATTTCGACACCGCCAGTATGCTGATCACCTTGGTCCTGCTGGGAAAGCTCCTGGAACGTCGAGCCAAGGACCGAGTCCAGGAGGACCTGACCGCCGTTTTTACCCTGCGGCCGGCAAAGGTTCGAATCTGCGCGGAGAACGACCCAAAAGGGCGGTATCTTCCCGCAGAACTGCTCGCTGCCGGGGACCGCTTCCGGGTCGAGGCAGGTGAGGTGGCTGCGGCAGACGGCCTCGTTCTGGAAGGGTCCGGCATTGTGGACGAATCGTCCCTTACCGGCGAGGCGGCGGGCCTCCGAAAACGGGCCGGAGACCGGATCGTCAGTGGAAGCCGGATCCATGAGGGAAGCCTGTTGATCCGGGCCGAAGCGGCCGGGGCCGATTCGGTGCTCGGCCAGATGATACAGATCATGGAAACCGCCCTGGAAGAAAAGACTCCCTTGGAGACCCGCACCGACCGTGCCCTTCGGTTTCTGGTGCCTCTTGTTCTCTTTCTGGCTGCCGCCACCGCCGTCTTCTGCCTGCTGCGGGGCGCGGCAGTGGAAACCGCCGTAATCCGGGCGGTAACGGTGATGGTGATCTCGTGTCCCTGCGCCCTTGGAATCGCGATACCGCTTGCCCGCGTGGCCGGTATCTCGATGGCCGGCCGCAGAGGGATTCTGGTTCCGGCGTTTTCCGCGTTCGAGGAAGCTGAAGCCGTCGATGCAGTGGTATTCGACAAGACCGGCACCCTGACCACAGGCCGGTGGGAGCTGCGCGAAATTCTTCCCCTGGCGGGCTGGACAGAGACGGAACTTCTGGCGCTGGCGGCCGGACTCGAGGAAGATTCAAAGCACGCGGTCGGCCGGGAAATCCTGCGCCAGGCCCAAAGAAGGGGGATAACGCCGGCGCCGGTGACTGGGCAAAAACAAGAAGCGCAAGGGGTTTGTGGAAGCTGGAACCAAGAGCCGGTGCGCATCGGCAGCCGGGGGTTTGCAGACCCCGGCGGCCGGTTTTCCGTGCCGGATGAAAAATCGGCATCTACCGTTGATTCACTCCGGTCCATGGTTTATATGACTGTCGGCGGCCGTCCTGCTGGGGAGCTGGTGTTCGGCGACAAGATCAGAGACGGAAGCGCCGCTGCGATTCGGCAGCTGGCCGCAGACGGATACCGGATGTCGGTGGTTTCCGGAGACGGGGCCGTTGCCACGGCGGCCACTGCCGAGCAATTGGGACTGTCCGACGCTTCCGGAGACATGACCCCGGTGGGAAAAGCCGGCCGTGTGCAGGAACTCCGGCGCAGCGGATACCGGGTGGCGATGATCGGAGACGGGGTCAACGACGCCCCGGCCCTTGCCAGCGCGGACCTGGGGGTTGCCGTTCACGGCGGAGGAGCGATCGGGGCCGAGGCCGCGCAGGTCACGCTGATGAAGAGCGATCTCCGGCAGTTGGTGGACTTTTTTTCCCTTGCCGGGCGGGTCAACCGCAAGATTCACCAGAATCTGGCGGTTTCTTTTCTATACAATGCGATCGCCATCCCGGTGGCCATGGCCGGCCTGCTTTCTCCGCTGGTGGCCGTTACGGCGATGCTCTGCAGCAGCCTGAGCGTGATCGGAAACACGCTGTGGCTCATCAAGTCGCAGCCGGCATAAAACCGCCGGCGCGAAGGTATGACGGTTTCGCGTTCCGCGAAACAAGACAAAAGACCCTTTTTCGGCAGTCAACCGGCTGCGCCGGAAAACGCGCGAGGTTTGACGGTTCCGGTTGAGCCGAACCCTCAAGGTGCGAGAAGATGACCATTTCAGATCATTTCCAGCCCCGGGAGCTTCTGGTTCTGGTGGCCGGTGCAAAGGGGGCTATCGGAAGCTCCCTGGCCGCCGCCGTCGAAGCGTTGAGAACAGACCCGGCTTTGGTCAGACCGGGGCTGACCACCGGCGAGCTCTTCACCGATATCCTGCCGCTGGACGCCATCCGGGTGGCCGGCTGGGACCCTTGCGACGCCTCCTTGAACCAGTGCCTGCTGCAGCACCGGATTCTGCCGGAGGCCGTGGAAAGCCGGTACGGAGAGGCGCTGGGGAAGGTGCCGATCCTCTGTCCGGAAAAGACGGCCGAGAAGATCGGCGGCCAGGTGGAAAAGATTTTGCGAGACATCGAGGGCTTTCGGGCCCGCTGGCCCGAAAGTCTTCCGGTGATGGTCAACCTGCTGCCCGCCGCTGCCGTTCCGGCGCCCGCCGAGACGTTCAACCTCGGCCGGCTCTACGCCGACATCCGTTGGGAGGTTTTCCCCGACCTGGCCTATGCCATCGCCGCGATTCGGGCCGGCATCCCCCTGGTCAATTTCACGCCGAATCGGGTCGAGCTGCCGGCGGTGCTCGATCTGGCGAAAGAAGGCGGGGTTCCGACGGCAGGAAGAGATGGAAAGACCGGCCAGACCTACTTTAAAATCGTTCTGGCCGAAGCCCTCCGGGCACGAGGGCTATACGTGGACGGCTGGTACAGCCTCAACATCCTCGGCAACGAAGACGGCCGAAACCTCATGGACCCGGATCGGGCCCGGGGAAAGCTCGCCAACAAGACCGACATTCTCGACCGGGTGCTGGGCTACCCCGTGGGCGAACGCTACGGCCGGCCGACCCACCAGGTTCGGATCGAATACTACCCGCCCCGGGGGGATGCCAAGGAGGCATGGGACGTGGTCGATTTTCTCGGCATTTTCGACATGCCCATGTCGATCCGGCTCGATCTTCAGGGCCGGGATTCGATCCTTGCCGCCCCGATGGTTCTGGACCTTGCCCGTTGGATGGCCGTGCTGGGCTCTTTGGGGCGCAAAGGGCCGGTGCCGGAGCTCGGCTTTTTTTTCAAGCATCCCGTGGGCGACAATCCCCCGGAGCGGTTTTCCGACCAGCTGGCGGCCCTGGAGAGGCTCAAGGCAGAAGTGGCAGCCCGGCTATCTTAGTGGGATTTTGGAGGTTTCTTGTGGGGAAAAATTCGAAATTCGAATATCGAATATCGAAATTCAAAGGCAATGCAAGCACGATGCATACTATCAAGGACTTGCGATGATTCTCGGCTACAGCACCAACGCTTTCGTCAACTTCTCGCTGGAGGAGTCGATCGACAAGATCGCCTCCCTGGGTTTTGCCGGGGTGGAAATCATGGGAGACCGGCCGCATCTCTACCCGCCGGATTACGACGAGGCAGCCGTCGAAGTGCTCAAAAAACATCTGGCGGCCCGGCGGCTGAAGGTCACCAACATCAACAGTTTCACCCTGTTTGCCGTGGGCGACACCTACCTTCCATCCTGGATCGACCCTGACCCGGCCCGACGGCAGCTTCGAATCGACCATACCCTCGATTGCCTGAAGATGGCCTCGGCCCTGGGGTGCGCCAACATTTCAGTCCCCCCGGGCGGGCCGCCGGGCGACGCGAAGCGGCAAAAGGATATGGCCCTGTTTCACCGGGGGATCGAGGCGGTGGCTCCCGAGGCCGAGCGCCGGAATGTTCGCATCCTGGTGGAGCCGGAGCCGGCGCTGTTGATCGAAAACAGCGGACAGTTTTTGGAGTTCATCCGGGACGTCGGCTCCGAAGCCGTGGGGATCAATTTCGACATCGGCCATTTTTTCTGTGCCGGGGAGGATCCCCGCCGGGCGTTTGAACTGCTCTTTCAGTGGGTGGGCCACGTCCACCTGGAGGATATTGCCGCCTCCAGGGAGCACAACCACCTCATTCCCGGATACGGGGCCATCGACTTGCGCGGCGTCTTTACAGCGATGAAACGGCTCGGCTATCCGGGCGACATCAGCCTGGAGCTTTACCCTTACGTGGACGCTCCGGAGGCGGCCGGAAAAGAAAGCCTCAGGGTTCTCCGGCCGCTCTTTTCCGAAGTCGGGCTGGAAGTGGGGCTCTGATCATGACGATACTGAAATCTCCCTGGACCGACGACCGGGGGCGCAAAGAACAGCTTGACGACCACATTCAGCGCTCCAGGACCGCCTATTTCGGCTTTCAGAAAGTGGCCGCAGCGGAAAAACAGCCGCGGGTGGCCCGTCATTTCGATGCGGTCGCCCGAAGATACGACCTGATGAACTCCCTGCTGAGTTTCGGGATCCACCACGCCTGGAAGCGGACCGCGGTCAGGATGCTCGGGCTCGCACCAGAGGCGAAGGTCCTCGACGTCTGCGGGGGAACCGCGGATCTGTCGATCCTTGCGGCCCGGTCCGCCGGACCTGCTGGCCGGGTGGTGGTCTACGACATCAACCGGACCATGATGTCCTACGGCAGGCCCAAGACGGCCGCAGCGCGGCTCGGGAACCGGATCGACTTCGTGCAGGGAAATGCCGAGGCCCTCTCGTTTCCGGACGGCCGTTTCGATGCGGCGATGGTCGGCTTCGGCATCCGAAACGTGACGCACATGAAGCGTGCCTTTGCCGAGATGCACCGGGTCCTCAAACCCGGGGGAAAGCTCATGTGCCTGGAGTTTTCCAAACCCGCCTGGCCCGTTTTCCGCTGGATCTACGACCTGTATTCTTTTTACGTGATGCCGCTGCTGGGCCGTCTTATCGCCAGCAACCGGGCCGGATACCTGCTGCTGACCGAAAGCATCCGCCTGTTTCCCACGCCCCGGGAACTGGCAGCGGTGCTGTCGGATATCGGTTTTTCCGACGTCCGTTTCCGGCGGCTGACCAACGGCATCGCCGTGATCCACATCGGCACGAAGAAAACACCTTGAAACTAAACCGGCTCGAACGAGTTGTGTTACCTGGTAATCACCAGCCGAAGCACGATCAGCGCCAGCATCGCCAGCGGATAATAGCTGGCCCGGTTGAACAGGGCCATCGCATCGACGCGGTCCCGGCTCTGAAATAGACGCCAGCCGGGAACCAGTAGAAGCGATACGCCGATCGCCAAAGAAGCGAGGATGAAAATCGGGCTGAATTCCGCCCGGGAAAGGCACAGCACGGCGATGTTGACCGCCACTGCCCCGGCAAGGGTGATAAAGGCGATCGCCGACGAGCGTCGGAACCCGAACCGAACAGGTATGGTGCGGGCCCCCAGGCGCCGGTCTTCCTCGACGTCGGCCCAGTCCGCCGGAACGTTCTGTCCGCCGATCTCCCACAAAAATAGCCACAGAAACATGACCGCCAGAAAGCCGATGGACGGGGCGGCATCCACCGCGTAAACCGCAGCCAGCGCGCCGGTGTTTTTCACGACCCCGCTGACCAGGGTTCTAAAATGGGTGATCTTCAACAGCAGGCAATAGATGGCCTCGAAGAGACAGCCGCCCAGAAAGATCACGACGCACACCGGGTTGAGCAGGTAGGCGCCGACCAGGGCAAGAAAGCCCCATGCCAGCGCCCAAGCCAGCCCTTCTCCGAGGCTGAGCGCCCCTTGGGCGATGGGGTGCCGAATCATGAGCGCGTCGAGGTAGCCCTCCTGGCATCGGTCTCCTCCGTGGCTGAGCTTTTCTTTATCCGTCCGGTAGTCGACGAGATCGTTTAAGGCATACACGGCGGTATATCCGGCAAAGGTGGTCACCAGGCCGATGAGGATGACCTCAAGTGAAGGAAAGTTTCCGAGCCATAAAAGAGCCGCGGCCGCAGGCGTCGTCATGTCCAGCAGGCCGTGAGGCGTCCTTGAAAGGGCCCAGAAAAGCTTGATGCGGGCAACTCCGGTAACCGGTGTGCAGGTGGATGAATCAGCCACGCAAGGGGTCCGTCCGTAAGGGTTGACAGGTTCGGGCACGATGATCGGATGAAGGTCTAAACTCTTTTTTGCAAAGCGTCAAGACGAGGTAGTTTAAGAAAATGAAAAGCAGTTGCGCATAAAGGCCCACTATGGTGCAGGACGGCCAAGGGATATCGGCTCTACTGCCGGCCAAAACTCGCCATCAAGGCCGCCTACTTGCATACTTGGCGGTAGATCGGAAAAAGGGGGCTCCTCCCGAATTTCACAGGAGGGTCTGCACGGCGTCGGCGCCCAACTCGAGGGACATGGCGATCATCAGGATTCCGGAGAGGATGTCTGACTGTTTTCGGTAGCGGCGGGCAACCGCCGAGGCGCCGCCGCCGACCAGCAGGAGACCGGGCAGGGTTCCGACGCCGAATGCCGCTGCCAGGACCGCCCCGGCTGCCATGTTCCCCGCTCCCAGGGCGCGGGCAAAGGCCCCGAAAGAAAGCCCGCAAGGGAGAAATCCGAACATCGCTCCCAGAACGAAAAGACCTCTTCCCGTTTCGGCGGCAGCCCGGGACCGAAGCAGACGGCCGAGGCCGGGAATTCTCCGGGGTTCTGCGACCGAAAGCCAGCGGGGTTCTTGAATCAGGCCGATGCGTCCCAGGCCAAAGAGCAGGAGAAAACCGGCAGCCGCCAGGGAAAACATCACCTGGGAGCGGGCGATCCAGAGCGCCGGATCGCTGCCGGTCATGCCGGCGATCCAACCGAGTCCGGCACCGGCGGCGCCCATGACGGCGCCGATTGCCGTATAGGTGAGCAGCCGACCGCCGTGGTAGGCCAAGTGGTGGCGATAGCCGCCGATCCGGCCTGGAAATGCGATCACCAGCGGTCCGCACATGCCGATACAGTGCCCGGTGCCGAAGATACCGAGAAGAAACATCGCCGTCAGATCGATGGAAGAAGGGGCCATAACGATTCCGCCGCCCTTATGGCACGGGCGACTCAAATTTTCAAGAAACGACGGCATGCACTTGGGTTTCGGGGGATGGCTTGCCATTTGCCGCCGGTTTCGGTATTTTCTCTGCTGCCGCAGAGAAAATTTGGCGCCCTTCGGGCGCGAAGGACAAGAGTGACAAACGGATCCTTCGAGCCCCGCCGCTGGCCGATGGAACGGTCAGTTTGGTCAAGAATGAGACTTGATCCGTTCGTAAAAAGTCCGAATCGGCCCCCCATTCGTCATTTCGGACAGCTTGTTCGGCGTAGCTGCAAGCGAAGACGGAAGCGGAGCGAGATAAGCCTGCCCCGAACGCGATCCGGGGGAATTTAGTGATTTCGAGAGGTTCTGGATTCCGGGTCAAGCCCGGAATGACGAACCAAATATGTCGAAGTTTCACATGAGCGGGGCTGTTGGCTGTTGGGATCGGCCGGATTCTTCAAATCTGAAATTTTTTTGTCGAGGCACTTGATGGAGGCGCCATGAGGTTTTCGCGATGGTTTATCTGCCGGTGCTTGGCGGTCCTGGCGACGGTTCTTTTCCTTTTTCCGGTCTCCTGCCAGGATTCGAAAAGTCCATCCGGACCCGGGCCGAAACCCGCAGTCCAGGGTCTCGATGCGGCAGGTCGGATGCAGATCGGCAAGGAAGACCGGTGCCCGGTTTGCGCCATGCCGGTGGCCGATCACGAGGCGTTTTCCGCGGCCATTGTCTTAAAAGACGGTACCGCCTTTTACTTTTGCGCGGCTGGATGCATGATGCGGGCATGGCTTCATCCCGAGATTCACCTCGGCCGGGAAAAGAAGACGCTCGGACGCACCGTGGTGCGGGACTACTTTTCCGGGGATTTCGTCGACGGCAGTCAGGTGCTCTGGGTGTCGGGCTCCGACGTGATCGGCCCCATGGGCCCGGCCCTGGTTCCCCTGAAGGATTCGTCGGAGCTGGCCGCGTTCCGGCGCCGGCACGGAGGCAAGGAGGTTTTCCGCCTGGGCGACCTCAACGATGAAAACTGGGAGAAACTGACTGGAAAACGAACAAAAAGGTGATCGCCCGATGTCCTCTTTGACGGCCATGTCCCCCTTGCAGGATCGGCTCGATGCGGCCCGGCTTCTTTTTCGGGCCGCTCTGGTGTTCAGTCTTGCGGCTGCAGCTGCCATGGGGGCAGATGCAGTGCTTCGGGCCGGCGTCCCGGTTCAAGCGCCGAAAACCGTCGTGGGCGCGCTGCGTCTTTCCAGCCTGGCGCTGGTCCCGTCGGGCCGACCCCTTCGTCTGCCCGGCAAGGTGCGGAAAGGGGTCGATCTCCGCTATGATTTTAGACTTTCTCCGGCGGCTCCTGACCCGGCTGATCTGCTCCTGCCGAAGAATCAACCGGATTTTTCCCAGAGAAAGGCCCGATGAAAGGCCTTCGCATAGACGGGATTCTGCTCTGGGCCTCCCGCGAAGTACTGCGGCGTCCCGGCGATGCGCTGTTGACCGGAGTCTGCCTGGCCCTGACCACGGCCATGCTGGCAACCGTGCTGCTGCTGAGCCAGGCGGTTGCCGACACCGCCGGCCGGATCCTGTCTGCTGCCCCTTCTTTGATCATCCGGCGGATCAATGCCGGTGGTTGGGCGCCGATGCCGGCGGATGAAGGGGTTCTGCGAATCCGGGCCGTACCCGGGGTCCTTTCGGTCGCCCCGAGAATCTGGGGTGCGGCAAGATCGGAAAAAGGCACGGTCACGGTGGTCGGCGCAAAGACGGGCGCCGGTTTTGTCCAACGCGAAGGCAAGGCGATCCATCCCCCGGGGGTGGGCCAAGCCGTTGTCGGCCCTGGAATCGAAGGCGCCGGCGGCCGGATTCGGCTTTTTCTCGGTGCCGCCGATTCTTTTTCCTTTTCGATATTCGGGCGGCTGCCCGGTGAAACCGCCGTCGCCGCCCACGATCTGGTGATTCTCGAGCCAGGCGACGCAGCCAGGGTTCTCGGCCTGCCCCCCGGGTTTGCCAGCGACCTGGCGGTGGACGTGTTTCACGAAGAAGAGGCCGAGGCACTGGCGCCGGAGCTGGCCGAGGCCCTTCCGTGGCCGGTGCACATCACCACCAGGGCCGAAGCCGCCAAACAGTACGCGGGGCCGGTGCTTCGCCGGGGGAGCCTGGCCGCCATCGCGCTGTTTCCGGCCGTGTCGGCGGTGCTGTTGCTGGTTGTCTTGACGGTCAGGGAACGCGCCTCCCGGAGCAGGACCGTCGGCTTGTTCAAGGCCCTTGGATGGCAGACCGCAGACGTGGTGTTGCTCCATCTGCTCGAATCGGCTGTCATCGGGTTCCCCGCGGTTTTGTTGGGATTGGCCGCCGGTTACGGGCTCGTCTTTTTCCCCGGCGTCTCCTGGCCCTCCCGGCTGCTGTTCGGATGGCAGCAGGCCCCTCCCGGTATTTCCCTGGACCCGGTGGGGGCCCTTGCGGTTCTGGTCGAAATCGGGGCACTGATCCTGCTTCCCTACCTGGCGGCGGCGGCGTTGCCGAGCCTTCGTGCGAGCCTGGCCGATCCCCAGGACCTGCTCGAAGAAGGACGATGAACTGTGGACAACGAAGTTCGGTGCCGGAAAATATCGCTGGTCCGAAGCACGGCTTCCGGCGCAAAAAAACAGGTTTTGCGCCGGATCGACGCCTGTTTTCCGGCCGGCAGCATCTGCGAACTGGCGGGGCCAAACGGCGCAGGAAAAAGCACCCTGCTGCACGTCATGGCCGGACTGCTCCGCCCCACCGAAGGAGAAGTGCTTTTCGGCGGCATGCCGGTGTCGCGCTGGAGCGCCGGCCACCGGGACCGGTGGCGGCGGCAGGTGGGCATCGTTTTCCAGGACCTTCACCTGCTGGAGGATCTCACCGCCCTGGAAAACGTCATGCTGCCGCTGATTCCCCGGGGCCTGCCCCTTTTCGAGCTTCGGCAAAAAGCCCGCCTGGCAATGGATCGTATGGGCGCGGCGGACCTGGCGGGCCTGCCGGTGTCGCAACTTTCCGGGGGCCAGCGGCAGCGGATCGCCGTCGCCCGGTCGGTGGCGGAACCGCCGGCGCTTTTGCTCGCCGACGAGCCAGGGGCCCATCAGGACAGCCGGGGAAAGGATCTCCTCCGGGCTCTTTTTTCCGATCTTCAGCAACAGGAAACCACCATTGTCATTGCTGGCCGCCGGGAACCGGCGCTGTACGGCGGCGGAAAACCCGATCTTTCCTTTGGCATAAAAAACGGCGAGCTCAAGGGGCCGTCATGATCCGTCACCCGTTGTTGCTTTCCGTTGCGGCCCTGGATCTGCTGTGTCTGGCGGCCTTGTTGACAGCGCTGGCCGTCGTGTTTCCGGTGCTGGTCCGGTGGCGCCCCGGGGCTGCAGACCGAAAACAGCTTTCGGCGGAGCGAAATGCAGAGGCCGGGGCCCTGGCGGCTCGCTTTGCCGCATGGCTGCTGTTGCTGTCGACTCTTGTCCTGGTCGCCGGCATCTCCCTGATTTTGCCCGGCGCAGTTCCCGGGGCCATGTGCGGGACGGGCGTCCTGCAGGCCGCCGGGCCCCTGTGCGCCCGGGCACTTTTTTTCCGGATCCTGGCCCTGCAGGGTCTGACGGTCTGGGGGCTTCTGGAAAATCTCAACCGTTCGGTACCCGAAGCCCCCTTGACCGAAACCACCGTCCGGGTCCTCGCGGCGGTTTCTCCCCTGGTGCTTCTGGCTGCGTGGGATTCTGCCCGGGCGATGTGGGGTATCGATTTCGGCCAGCCGGTGGACTGCTGTGCCACGGTGTACGATCCGGTCTACGGTGCCTCCGGTGGAAGCGAACCTTTTCCGGACCGGTTCTGGGTGGTTGGTTTCTCAGCGTGTACACTGCTTTTGGCGGCCATTTCCCTCGGCGTCCGGCGCAGCGCGCATCGAACCCGCCCAAGATGGAGCTGGCCGCTGGCGGTCCTGACGCTTTTTTGGGTTTTGTCCTCAGGGGCGGCCCTTATCAACGTCTTTTCCGCCTACATCTTCGGGGTCCTGGCCCACGACTGTCCATGGTGTCTGTTTTTGCCAGAGCACGGGATGCTGGGTTTCATCCAATTCGGGGCACTGGCGATGGCGGCTAGGGAGGGCATCTCCGCGCCGGCCGCATCGTTTGTGGCGGCTTATCCGACCCTGGCGGGTCCGGCGGCCGATAGAATCAAAAAAGCCTCCGGCCGCATTCTCTTTGCCATGGCGGTGTTTCTGCTGTTTTCTCTGGGACCGGCGCTGCTGTGGCGCCTGCGTTTCGGGGTCTGGATATCGGGATGATCAAATCGCCTACTCGTTTTGATCATCATGTGAAAATCTGAGGAAAGACCATGGAATTGAGTATCGAACAACTGGTTGAGTGGCTTGCCGAGATTGCGCCCGACCCGTATCTTCAGGCCTTGGTGATCGTCGTTCTGTTCTACGTCCTGGCCAAGGTCGTGGACGTGGTTATCACCCGGTTCATCAAAAAATGGATTCAACAAACAAGCTTCACCCTGGACGATCAGATCCTTGCAATTTTTCACCAGCCCGTGTTCGTCAGCGTCATGCTGTTCGGCCTGGCCTTGGCCGCAGAGCGGATTGCCTTGCCCGATACGGTTCGTTTCTTGACGTTGAGCGCCCTGAAAACGGTGGCCATTTTCATCTGGGCCGGCGCTGCCGGCAGGTTCCTTAAGCTTTTGTTGGGACTGGTGAGCCGCGATCACCTGAGATTTCCCCTGGTTCAGGAGCGCACCTTGCCGTTGTTTAACAACCTGCTGATGATCCTGGTGGTGGGGCTTGGGGTCTATTTTATTTTCCTGGTCTGGGAGATCGATGTCACCGCCTGGATGGCCTCGGCCGGCATTATCGGCCTGGCGATCTCTTTTGCGGCAAAAGACTCGCTGGCCAACCTCTTTTCCGGCGTTTTTATCGTGGCGGACGCGCCTTACAAGCTCGGTGACTTTATCGTGCTCGATTCGGGCGAGCGGGGGGAAGTGACCCACATCGGCATCCGCAGCACGCGTCTGCTCACCCGGGACGACGTGGAAATCACCGTGCCCAACTCGATCATGGGAAACGCCAAGATTACCAACGAGGCCGGCGGGCCGCATGAAAAATACCGCATCCGGGTCAAGGTGGGGGTGGCCTATGGGTCGGATTTAAAAAAGGTGCACGACCTGCTGCTTGATGTGGCGCGCTGCCACCCGGAGGTCTGCAAAAGCCCCGAGCCCCGCGTCCGGTTCCGGGCCTTCGGCGATTCGAGCCTGGACCATGAGCTGCTGTGCTGGGTGGATCGGCCGGTGCTGCGGGGCCGGGTGCTTCACATGCTCAACACCGCCATCTACAACCGGTTTCTTGCCGAAGGGGTCGAAATCCCCTTTCCCCAGCGCGACGTGCACCTTCGCACGCCTTCTCCCCCGGCCTGAATTGCGAAGTAAATGTCTGCAAAGTTATGGCGGCAATTGGTTCACCGCCGAGGCGCTGAGGACGCAGAGAAAATCCTCTTAAAACCCTTTTTACCCCTCCTCTGCGCCCTCTGCGGCTCTGCGGTGAAAAGCGTGACCGGCATTGAACCCGAATGGATCCCGGCGACGGTCTCTATTTTTTCATTTTGCATTCCTTGTCCCATTCGGGACAGGCGTCTTCCATGGCGGCGGTGTATTTCATCATGCATTCGCCGCACTCCATCTCCACGTTGGGCACGTCGCCGTACTTTTTCTGAATCTCTTCTTTAGACAAATGGGATACGGCGCTGCAGCCGCACTGGGGGCAGGTGCTCTGCACCCGATACCGTTTTTCCGCCATGGTTTTTCTCCTTTTGGTTGATTCGTTGATGGGTCGATTCGTTGACTGGTTGATTGGTCGAATCGGCGATGAACCAAGGGGGTAGATGCAGGATCCCTGGTTTCTTTTCCCAATCAACCAACGAACCGTTTAAGCAGTCAACTTTTTTTCTCCTCCGGCCCCAAAATCTCGTCGAGCTGCTCATCCGGCAGCACCCGTTCCTTGCGGGCGACTTGACGCACGGTTCTGCCGCTTTCCAGGGCCTTTTTCGCCAGGGCGGCGGCACGGTCGTATCCGATGTGAGGCACAAACCCGGTCACCAGGGCCAGGCTTCTTTCGACATAGCCTTCGCACGCCTCCCGGTTTGCCTCGATTCCGTCGATGCATTTGCCGGCAAAATTGGCGGCCGACGAGGCCAGCAGCGCGATGGACTGAAGCAGGTTGTGGGCGATCAGCGGCATCATGACGTTGAGCTCGAAGCTGCCGGACTGGCATCCGATCAAAATCGCCGTGTCGTTTCCGGCGATTTGCGCGGCTGCCTGCAGCACCGATTCGGCAATGACCGGGTTGACCTTGCCCGGCATGATCGAAGAGCCGGGCTGAAGCGGAGGAAGGATGATCTCGCCGATGCCGCAGCGGGGCCCCGACGCCAGCCACCGGATGTCATTGGCGATCTTGGCCATGGCCGCGGCGGCGGTTTTCAGCATGCCGCTGGCTTCCAGGGCGGCATCCCGGGCTGCCTGGGCTTCGAAATGGTTCTGTGCCTCGCAAAAGAAGATTCCCGTTGCCGCGGAGATTTTTTCGATGGTTCTGCGGGCAAACTCCGGATGGGTGTTGATGCCGGTGCCGACCGCCGTGCCGCCGAGGGCAAGTTCGGCGAGTCGGGGGGATACCGCCTGCACCCGTTCGATGCAAAGCGCCACCTGCCGGGCGTATCCGGAAAATTCCTGGCCCAAGGTCAACGGCACCGCATCCTGAAGGTGGGTTCTTCCGATCTTTCGGATGTCGGCAAACGCTTCGGCCTTGCGGGAAAGAGACCGCTCGAGGCTGCTCAACCCGGGAATCAGCCTTTGATCGAACTCCATGAGCGCGGCCATGTGAATCGCGCTGGGGATCCCATCGTTGCTGGACTGTCCCAGATTCACATGGTCGTTGGGGTGGACCGGTGTTCTACCCCCCCGTTTTCCTGTGAGCATTTCGTTTGCCCGGGAGGCGATCACCTCGTTCATGTTCATGTTCGTGGAAGTTCCGGAGCCGGTCTGGAACACGTCCACCACGAACTGGTCGTCGTGGCGTCCGTCGACGACTTCCCGGGCGGCTTCGATGATCGCGCCGGCCGGTTCCGCTGCCAGAAGTCCAAGTTCCCGGTTGGTTTCCGCCGCGCACTGTTTGATCAGGGCCAGGGCGCGGAGCAGGGAGATTGGCATCATCAGCCCGCTGATGGGAAAGTTGTCCCTCGCCCGCTGGGTCTGGGAGCCGTAATAGGCCGATGCGGGCACCTGCACGATGCCCATGCTGTCGACTTCCTCTCTGTATTCGGCCATGGGGCCTCCCTAAACAGTTAGCCAGTTAGCCAGTTGTGCCAGTTAGCCAGTTATGCCAGTTGTGCCAGTTTGGCCAGTCAGGCCGTCCCTATTAAACCGATTTCCACTGGATTAAAAGAATCAATGTCAATGCTACGAATCGACCGAATTCTCTTGTTTTCTGAGAATACGCCAATGAAAGCGCACATTAGGCCGGTATTCGTCTCAACTGGCAAAACTGGCTAACTGGCAAAACCGGCAAAACTGTTTCACGGATGGGCATAGTCCTTGAACTGGGCGATCTCCAGCCCGAGGCTGACGCACTGCTTTCCTTCCATGCAGGCGTCGGCGTCCTGATTCGGAAGAAAGTGCTTGATCTCCTTGCTTCCCCTTTTCAGATAGACAACCCAGGAATTTTCACTTTCATCGTATTCAGCCCGAACGTCGATGCCGCATTCACCGACATCAGGATAGATGGAGCGGATTTTTTCGCAGAGCGCTTCTTTGCCGATCATGGAGGCCTCCTTTTTCTAAATGGGATGGAAATGAGGCGGGAGAATATCCCGCCTCAGATTCGGTCAAGCCGGCACTGAACTGTTGACCATACCTATTGGTATATTCGTAGTTTACCGTATTTGATCCATCTATGTTTAGATTTTTCGCGGAACGCGAAACGTTAATCAAATCGCGTTAGCGATTTTATTATTACTGGATCGGCACCCGGAAAGCGCCTTCCATCGGGTCCTTGAACGGAACCCGGATGCGGAGAAGACCGTCCTCGTAGGTCGCCTCGCTTTTCTGGGCGTTGACCGGGCAGCAGAAGCCCAGGGCGGTCACAAATTCCACATCTTCCCGGGGCGCAGAAAGGCTGAAGCTTTCCTCGGTCATCTGAAGGTTGATGTTGTCTTTTTTCACCCCCGGAATGGAAACTTCCAGGTTCAGGTGACGGTTTCCTTCGTCAATATAGGAACAGACGTCTGCAGAGACGCGCATTTTGTCTTCTGACATGTCAATCACCTCCTGATCGATATCGGGCCGGAGCTCCGAACCCGGATCGAGACGATCTCTTCCGGCCCGCAGGGTGTTGGAAAAAGAGCCTCGATTTCCGATGTGTCCAGAGCATTTTTCTTAGCATAATACCGGCTGCCGGAAAAACAAGAGCAGGGAGCCTTCGCCGGGCAGCAAACGGCTTGGACACGCGGAAAAAACCCCTTGCGCCGCGATGCCGCGGTCCAAGGCAAGGGGCGATGCCGGTTTTCGTTGCAATGATTTTGCCTGTCGGCGAGATTGCGCAGACGTTTTGTGTTTGACAGGCACGGGCCTTTTTCTTATTATTCAAACCCACTGATTTTTCAGCGTGTTTCGGGACTGTTGCGTTGAATACCCGGCGATTCCCAGGCGAAAGACTTCGGAACCATCGTATGGACGAGCAAATCCAGTTTGAAAACCACCTCGGTGAGAAGCTCACCGGCACCCTCCACCGGCCTGAATCCGGGGAGGCCGGCCAAGGCGTGGTGTTGGGCCACTGTTTTACCTGCAGCCGGCATACCGGGATTCTCCGGGAGCTGGCAGCAGCGCTCAACCAGGCCGGTTTTATGGCGCTTCGATTCGACTTTTCCGGAAACGGTCAGAGCCAGGGTGCCTTTGTCGAATCGACATACTCTAAACAGATTGAAGAGATGGGAATCGCCGTAGAGCGGCTCCAATCCGAAGGGGCGAAGTGGATCGGGCTTGCCGGTCACAGCCTCGGTGCGGTCGTTTCGGTGCTCACCGCCGCCGACCATTCTGCGGTGGGAGCGGTCTGCGCCCTGGCCGGAAGAATCTCCGGGCTGACGCCCATGCATTTCCTCAGCACCCGGCAGAAGGCTGAACTTGAAAAAACCGGCAAGGTTCGGTTCGAGAGCCGGGGGCGCTCTCTGAAGCTCTCCAAGGAATTTTTCGCCGATGCCGGCCGCTTTGAACTGCCCAGAATCATCGGCGGGTTGAAGATCCCCCTGCTGGTGGTCCACGGCGACGCCGACGAAATCATCCCCGTTGAAGAAGCCCTCAAGGCAAAGGACGCCAACCCTGACGCCGTCATCCTGGAGATTGTCCAAGGTGCGGATCACATGTTCAGCGATCGAAGCCAGCGGAAGCAGGTTGCACGGCAGGTGGCCCAGTGGTTCGGACGGCAGCGGAACCAGGATTCGGACCGCAGATAACCCCCGCCCGGAAGGCGGCAAAAGGATGCACTGCCCATGACCATTCCAGAGACCCTGAACGTGAATTACATCGACTCCCAGTACCGCCGCTGGAAAGCGGATCCTGCTTCGGTATCGCGCGACTGGAGATACTTTTTCGAAGGGTTCGACCTGGCAGCGGAACAGGCGCCGGACGTGTCCGCAGCCTGCAGCGAGGAGCAGGCGCTTCGGCAGTCCCGGGTCGATGCATTGATTTTCGGCTACCGGCACCTGGGCCACCTTCTGGCCTGCATGGATCCCCTGACTTCCTGCCCCACGTCCCATCCTCTTCTCGATCTGGGGGCCTTCGGCCTGGAAAACGAGGATCTGGACAGCGAGTTCATCGCCCCGGCGTCGATTGCAGCGGAGCGGATTTCCCTCAAGGAAATCCTCCAGAAACTGAAGGAGACCTACTGCCGCTCCATCGGGGTGGAGTACATGCACATCCAGGATCCGGAAGAACGCCGCTGGCTCCAGCAGCGGATGGAGCCAGTCGGCAACCGTCCGGGGCTGGAACCGGAGCAGAAGCGGCGCATCTTGTCGAAACTGACCGAGTCTGCGGTATTCGAGCAGTTCCTGAACAAGAAGTACGTCGCCGTCACCCGGTTTTCCCTGGAAGGGGCCGACGTGGTCGTGCCGGTGATCGACGCGCTTGCAGACCGGCTGGCCGGCGCCGGATGCCGAGAGCTGATTCTGGCCATGGCCCATCGGGGCCGCCTCAACGTCCAGGCCCATATCCTCGAAAAGCCCTACGAAGAAATCTTTTCCGAATTCGAAAGCTGCTATGATCCGGATCAACTCGTAGGCTCCGGAGACGTCAAGTACCACCAGGGCTATCTGGCCGATGTGAAAACAGCTTCGGAAAACCCGATCCGGATGTTTCTGCTCAACAATCCGAGCCACCTGGAGGCAGTCGCCCCGGTGGCCGAAGGATTCTGCCGGGCCCGCCAGGAGATGACCGGCGACACCGAGCGGCGGCGGGTGGTTCCGCTTCTGGTCCACGGAGATGCGGCCTTTGCCGGCCAAGGGGTGGTGGCCGAAACCTTGAACATGAGCCAGCTCACCGGGTACACCACCGGCGGTACGGTTCACCTGGTGATCAACAACCAGATCGGCTACACCACCCTGCCCGAAGACGCCCGGTCGACCCGGTACGCCACGGACGTGGCCAAAATGCTGATGGCGCCTGTGTTTCATGTCCACGGGGAAGACCCGGAGGCGGCGCTGTGGGTGGCAACGCTGGCCGCCGACTATCGCTCGGAGTTTGCAAAAGACGTCGTGATCGATGCCGTATGCTACCGGCGCTACGGCCACAACGAGGGCGACGAGCCCTACTTTACCCAGCCCCAGATGGTCGAACGAATCCGGGAGCGGCCCTCGCCTCACAAGCTGTATGCAGAGACCGTCCTTTCCTCGGAGACGGTTTCCAGAGAAGAGCTCCAGGCCCTGGAAAAGGATGTCGGCAAGCGCCTGGAGGTCGCCTTTGACGAGATTCGCGGCAGCGCCTGCCCGTTTCCGGAAAACCGATTCTATGAACAGTGGGAGGACTACCACGGCCGTTACGAGGAGCCCGGACCGGAAACCGGCGTTTCCAAGGAGCGTCTGATCGATCTGGCCCAATCCCTGAATGCGGTTCCCAGCGGGTTCAACCTGTTCAAAAAGGTCAAGGGGGTTCTCGACAAGCGCATGGAGGCCGTCGAGGAGACCGACCAGATCGACTGGGCCGGTGCCGAAGCGCTGGCGTTTGCCACCCTGCTCACCGAGAACCATCCCATCCGGCTGAGCGGTCAGGACAGCCAGCGGGGGACCTTCAGCCAGCGCCACAGCGTGCTGACCGACACCCGCTCCGGGGAACGGTACACGCCGCTGAACAACCTGGCCGAAGACCAGGCCCCTTTCATGGTATTCAACAGTCTGTTGGCCGAATACAGCGTGATGGGCTTCGACTACGGGTACTCGCTGGCCCGGCCCGACGCATTGACCCTGTGGGAGGCCCAGTTCGGAGACTTCGTCAACAATGCCCAGTCCCTCATCGATCTTTTTGTCGCCAGTGCCGAGTCGAAATGGGGGAGGCTCAGCAATTTCGGACTGCTGCTCCCCCACGGATGGGAAGGACTCGGTCCTGAGCATTCCAGCGCACGGCTGGAGCGCTTTTTGCAGCTTTGTGCGGACAACAACATGATCGTCTCCAACCCCAGCACCCCGGCCCAGTATTTCCATCTGCTGCGCCGGCAGGTAAAGGCGCCCTGGCGCAAACCGCTGGTGGTGATGACTCCCAAGAGCCTGCTCAGAAATCCGATGGCGGTCTCGGCGAAGGCGGAGCTGGCAGAAGGCCGATTTCAGACGGTGATCGCCGATTCCGAAGAGATTTCCTCGCCCAAGCGCGTGCTGTTGTGCAGCGGGAAGATTTTCTACGAACTTTTCAAGCGGCGGCAGGAGATTGAAGAACAGGTGGCCATCGTTCGAATCGAGCAGTTTTACCCGTTTCCGGAAGACAGGCTCAAAGAGGTGCGATCCGCCTATCCAAAGGTCCGAAGATGGTGCTGGGTCCAGGAAGAACCGGAAAACATGGGCGCCTGGCAGTTTCTGCGCAGCCGGCTGGAGGCGGTTTTGGAGGCCTCCCCGGCCTATATCGGACGTCCGGCCGCATCGAGCCCGGCCACCGGTTTTCCAGCGATCTACCGCCGCCAGCAGGCGGCCATTTCAGAAGAGGCCGTCGGTCCGGCGCCGGGAAAATCATAACGGCGGCTGCCCCGGCCGGGGCAGGGCTGGATCCAATTCGAAACACAGGAGATACCATGCAGATCGAGGTCAAAGTGCCCAGTGTCGGGGAATCGGTCCAGGAGGCGGTCATCGCCGAATGGTACAAAAAAGACGGCGATGCGGTCGAAAAAGGGGAGCCGCTCTTTGTCATCGAGACCGACAAGGTGACCCTGGAGGTGGAGGCCGAAGCCGCCGGAACCCTCAGCATTCAGGTGGGGGAGGGAGAGACGGTGGCTATCGGACAGGTGGTGGCCATCATCGACACCGAGGCGGCCGAAGCCGGAAAAGAAAAAAAGACAGAGGAACAAAAGCGCAAAGCGCCCAAAGAGCCTGAAAAAAAAGAGGCGGCTCAAGAGGGCGGGGATGAAAAGAAGGCCGTTAAAATAGAAGCCCCAAAAGGGAAGATGTCCGAAGAGCTGGCAGCAGAGAAGAAAAAAGCGCCGCGGACCGATAAAGGTGAACACGGCGCCGAGCCGGATGAAGAAAGGCTTCTTTCTCCGGCGGTTCGACGGCTGATCGAGGAAAAGGACCTTGATCCGGGAGACATTACCGGCACCGGACCGGGCGGGCGCATCACCAAGGAAGATGTGCTCCTTTTCCTGGAAGGGGCCGCCCCGGAAAAAGAAGAACAAAGACCGGAAAAAGAGGCCGAAGAAAAGCCGGCGGCAGAGAAAGGGGTTCGGCGCAAGAAAATGTCTCCGATCCGGCAGCGAATCGCCGCACGGCTCTTGGAGGCCAAGCAGAACACGGCGATGCTGACCACCTTCAACGAAATCGACATGAGCCGGGCCATGGCCACCCGGGCCCGGTACAAGGAGCGGTTTCAAAAGCAGTACAACATTTCCCTGGGGTTCATGTCCTTTTTCATCAAGGCCTGCGTGGAGGCCCTCAAGGAATTTCCCGAGATCAACGCCTACGTCGAGGGAAAAGACATCGTCTACCACGACTACTTCAATATCGGTGTCGCCGTCGGATCCGACCGGGGGCTGGTGGTTCCCGTGATCCGGAATGCGGAAAAAAAGAGCTTTGCCGGGCTGGAAAAAGCCATCGTCGACTTCGTGGAGAAGATCAAGAAAAACCGGCTGGATCTCTCCGATCTGGAGGACGGCACCTTTACCATCACCAACGGCGGGGTCTTTGGCTCCTTGCTCAGCACCCCGATATTGAACACCCCCCAGAGCGGAATCCTCGGTATGCACAAGATCGAAAAACGGCCGGTGGTGGTCGACGACGAGATCGTGATTCGTCCCATGATGTACGTGGCCCTGAGCTACGACCACCGTGTGGTAGACGGCAAAGAGGCGGTGACCTTCCTTCGGCGGATCAAGGAGTTCATCGAGGATCCGGAGCGAATGCTGCTGGAGATCTGATTTTCGGGGCAAGCCGAAAGTTTCGACCAGATCGGGTTTTTCCCTCGGAACGGTATTCCAGGGAGACTCGCACTCCCCTATCTCCAATTGACGATGGTAGTTAGCCCAATCGTATCGAGCATTAATGGTAATATTCCTCGAATCGTCATCGAGAAATAGAAAGGATTGGCGAAGCAGTATTACGATGCTTTTCCTTTGAAAGTTCATATCCTTGAGCCCAATATTGTCCCGACAAGTTTTTGCATGTAAGATATTTTTGGGAGGTCTGTTATGATCGGAATTCTCGAAAGCAAACGTAAACAGATTTCGGAGGCCTGCTCGCGACATGGCGTGGCGCGATTGCACGTTTTTGGCTCGGCTCTGAACGCTGACTTTCGTTCTGATGAGAGCGACCTGGATTTACTTGTGGAGTTTGTGCCTATGGAGCCATATGAAAGAGTGGATGCTTACTTTGGCATGCTTGAGGAACTCAGAGCTCTGCTTAGGATGAAGGTCGATCTTGTTATGGTAGGAGCAGTCAAGAATCCATACATCGCTCGCGAAATCGAACGGACGAAAGAGGTGCTCTATGCCACGTGACGAGCGCGCCTATCTGACGGACATCATCGATTCCTGCGACGCGATCACCGTTGCAGTGAGAGGCCTAAAACTTGAGGACTATGAAACAAACCGTCTTGTACGCTCCTCTGTCGAAAGAGAGTTTATCATCATCGGTGAGGCGATGGCGGCCCTTTACCGTGTCGCTCCAAGCACCTTTGACTCCATCACGCGCGCGCGAAGGATAGTGGATTTCCGGAACCAGCTGACCCATGAGTATCCGACTGTGGATAACGCCCTCGTGTGGGCAATCATTAAACATGATGTTCCGCTGCTGCGCGAGGAATCAACAGCGCTCATGGGGCTCAACACCGACACGGACAAAAAGGGCTAACCACCGCATTAACTCGGACTGGCAATTCCGCTTCGCTCCATTGCCAGCCAATATGCGAAGCGTTACAATACCACCATAGTGCATCGAAATCTTTTACGCCGACTACACTCCCTATATTAAAATCAGGCGATAACAGAAGACCACCAAAAAGGATTTTGTGTAGCTGTTCGGAGCCGCTGAATCACGATTTTTTTCGGGTGGCCCACGTCTCCGGGCGCCAAAATTGACAAAGAGGACGAGCTTTCATTTCACGAACAACTCCGTGCTGATATATCGCTCCCCGGTGCTCGCCAGCAGGGCGACGATCCGCTTGTTGGCAGATTCGGCGCGCCGGGCCACGGTCAGGGCCGCCCAGGCGGCGGCGCCCGAAGAGATGCCGCACAGGATGCCCTCCTTGTCCGCCAGACGTCGAGCGGTTTCAAAGGCCTCGTCGTTTTCCACGGTGATGACCTCGTCGATAATCGACCGGTCGAGCACCTCCGGCACGAATCCGGCCCCGATTCCCTGGATTTTGTGCTTTCCGGGGGCGCCTCCAGACAAAACCGGCGATCCGGCCGGTTCTACGGCAATGATGCGGGAGTCGGGCTTCTTCTCCTTGAGAAACTGCCCCACGCCGGTCAGGGTGCCGCCAGTCCCGACCCCGGCGACGAAGATATCCACGGTTCCTTCGGTGTCGTTCCAGATCTCCTGCGCCGTTGTCTCCCGGTGAACTCTCGGGTTTGCGGGATTGGCGAACTGGTTGGGCATAAATGCATTCCGATCTTCGGCAAGAATCCGCTCTGCTGCGGCGATGGCGCCTTTCATTCCGTCGTCTCCGCGGGTGAGGATCATTTCGGCTCCGAGGTGGCGGAGGAGTTTTTTGCGCTCCTCGCTCATGGTTTCGGGCATGGTCAGGGTGAGCCGGTATCCTTTGGCGGCGCAGATAAAGGCCAGGGCGATGCCGGTGTTGCCGGAGGTGGGTTCGACGATGCGGGTGTCAGGGCCGATTTTTCCCTCGAACTCGGCCGCCCGGATCATTGCGCCGGCGATCCGGTCCTTGACGCTGCCGGCAGGGTTGAAAAACTCCAGCTTAGCCAGCACCTCCGCCTTGAGCCCTTCGGCAACCCGATTGAGCCGCACCAGCGGCGTTTTCCCAATTGTCTCCACCACATCCGTAAATATCCTCATCTTAAGTCTCCTTCTTTACTCATATAAATGCCACGGGCCGGTTTGCGCCAGCGAACCGGCCCGTGGCATTTATTTGTAGATCAGCTGGGGCTCCTTGATGAGCACCCTGGTGTCCGGCGGAACCGATTCGGTGAGCCACACGTTTCCCCCGATGACCGAGCGGGCGCCGATTACCGTATTGCCGCCGAGGATCGTTGCGCCGGAATAGATGATGACGTCGTCTTCGATGGTCGGATGGCGCTTTTTACCGCGGTACTTTTCCCCTGCATCCTTGGGCAGGGACAGCGCCCCCAGGGTGACCCCCTGATATATCCGGACATTGCGGCCGATTTCGGTGGTTTCTCCGATGACCACCCCGGTGCCGTGGTCGATCACGAAGCGTTCACCGATGCGGGCCCCGGGATGGATGTCGATTCCCGTGGCGCTGTGGGCGGCCTCGGTCATGATCCTCGGCAGGAGGGGAACACCGAGTTCGAACAGCCTGTGGGCCACGCGGTACACGGTGATGGCATGAATCCCCGGGTAGCTGAAAATGATTTCATCGTAGCTTTTTGCCGCGGGATCGCCGTCGTAGGCAGCCCGGACGTCGGTGGCCAAAACACGTCGGAGCTCCGGGATGTTTTCCAGGACTTTCAGGGCAATGGTGTGCCCTTTTTCATCACATTCCTGACACGGCAGGTCGTGCCGGAAGCATTCATGACGGACGCTATGGGTGACCTGTTCGGCCAACAGGTCGTACAACACCGAAACCTTCTGCCCCACAGTGTACTTCAAGTTGACAGGGTCCAGTTTTTCCCGGCTGTAGAATCCCGGAAAAAGAATCTCCCGAAAGCCGGAAATGACTTCCGCCACATAGCCCTCAGAGGGGATCGGCTCGTAGTCGATGTGGGTGAAACACTGCCCGTCGTCGCAGTGGTCGATGATCGTTTCAGCCACCGCAGCCAGTTTTCTCCGATGAGAAGCTGCGGTTGCTGCATCCAGCTTGCATGAGTCTTGTCCTTTGGCAGCGGATTCATCCATCGCCATATTCCCCCCGATGATCGGCGCCGGGAAAAACGCCTGTTTTTGTTGATTTACCTTATTGTCTAATAAGTAACAGTAAAGCAGGATCGCAAAGGTGTCAAAACGAAGAGCCCTTGGTCTGCAGCTGACACCCATTGGCCTCCGGCGGTCCAATGCTCGAGGTTTCTGGATAAGCGCGTAACGCATTTCTTAGATCGGTTCTAGCATAAAAACTGGATTTACTCTCGGCGATGTGATATTCTTAATTTAATCAACGGTTTTGCCCCATCCTGCCTGCTTTTCGCCAAACATGATGCTTTTTCCCATGGGAGGCCGGCACCATGAACCGATATGCGAAAGTCGTCATTTGGGTCGCCTTGGGCGTTGTCGTCGCCTTTCCCCTCTTTTCCATGACCTATTTTACGATGGTGCGCACCTCGACACCGGGGTTTTGCGCCAGCTGCCATGAAATCAAGCCGGCGGTGAAGGAGTGGCGCAACTCGACCCATGTCAACAACGCATCCGGGGTCGTCGCCGACTGCATGGACTGCCACCTTCCCGCCCCCCACGACACCTTCAATTTTTTCTTTGCCAAAACCTACCACGGCGCCAAGGACGTGGTGAAACATTTCATCATCGAAGAATACGACCGTGAAAAAAACCGCAAAGCGGCATACGAGTTTTTCGACAACGACCAGTGCCAGAAGTGCCATCGAAACCTGCTGTACATGCCGTACAAGCGGGGGGCCATGCGGGCACATCGCTCTGTGATCTTTGCAAGACCCGGCCACGAGAAGCGCTGTGTGGACTGCCACTACGATCTGGTTCACAACGACAGGCTCACGGTCACGTTCCGCCAGTATGGAAACCTGCCTTACCAGGCCAAAGGGCTTCGACTTGAGGATCTCTGAGCCGGCTTGCTTGAGATAGATCGACTTTTACCGGATTTCCAAGAAAAACGGAAAGATGCCTGAACGTTTTTTATTCAACAGGGGGAAAGGAGCAACCACTATGAAAAAACGGATTTTATTGTCCGGTTTGGTGCCGGCGATGATGATGGTGCTCTGCGCCGGTCTGGCAGATGTGCTCGCCCAGCAGCCCAATTTCCCCAAGGTGAAAGAATACCGCATCGAGCGGAGCATCCCGCCCGAGGGGGTTGCCTGCATCGAGTGCCATCGGGAAACCACTCCCGGTATCTTCGCCGATTGGTCGAAAAGCCGCCACGCCAACGCCAACATTACCTGTCTCGACTGCCATTTGATCCAGCCCGGGGACCGGGACATTGCCAAGGGCCATGATCAGTACTACGGCCGATCGGACCTGCCCTACGGCGAGTCCAAGTACAAAGTTCCGATCGCATCGGTGGTGACGCCCAAGGACTGCTCCCGGTGCCATCCTGACGAGGCGACCCAATACAGCCGCTCCAAGCATGCCAACACCATCGAGATCATCTGGAAGATCGATCCCTGGCTAAACAAGGGGATGAATTCGGACAACGAGCGAAAGACCGGCTGTTTCAACTGCCACGGGACCGTGCTCGCCATCGACGACCAGGGCAACCTCGATCCGGCCACCTGGCCGAATGTCGGCGTCGGCCGCCTCAACCTGGACGGCAGCAAGGGGTCGTGCACTTCATGCCACACCCGCCACCGGTTTTCCGTGGGCGAGGCCCGGATGCCCGAGGCCTGCGACCAGTGCCACCTGGGGCCGGACCACCCGCAGATCGAAATATACGAAGAGTCCAAGCACGGCACCATGTACCATGCCTACAAGGACGAGTATAATTTCGATGCGGCCGGAGGAACCTGGACCGCCGGGGTCGACTATCGGGCCCCCACCTGCGCGGGCTGCCATATGTCCGGCTCGGGCAAGGTACACACCAGCCACGACGTGACCGAAAGGCTTTCCTGGGAGACTCAGGCGCCGCTGACGATCCGTCCCTCCGAGTTCAAGCCCTTCCCGGCCGACACCGACTGGCAGGCCGAGCGCAACAAGATGAAAGACATCTGCCGTCAGTGCCACGGAGACTCGTGGATCGATGACTTTTACGACGGGTTCGACAAGGCGGTGGAAGAGTACAACGAAGTCTATTATAAGCCGGCCAAGGCCAAGTTGGACGCGCTGTACGAAAAGGGCCTGCTCGACCAGACCAAGTTCTTCGACGAGCACCTGGAGCTGCAGTACTACGAGCTGTGGCACCACGAGGGGCGCCGTGCCCGGATGGGGGCCATGATGATGGCCCCGGACTATGCCTGGTGGCACGGTTTTTACGAAGTCAAGAGCCGGTTCAATGAGTTCATGGAAGAGGCCGCGGAGTTGGAAAAAACCAATACCAAGGCGTACATCTATCCGAACTATCCCAATGCCACCGGCGATACGACCCGCCCGGAGAAGATCTTCAAGTAAAATCGCTGTCGCGATTTTACGTTTGTTTCGCGTGCCGCGAAGCAAATACAAGCAGATGGATCCTGGCACTTTCCGGTTTTGCCGGCGCGTTTGATTGTTTTCTTATAAAAAACCCGCACCCTTTTGGGTGCGGGTTTTTTATAGGCGGTGCTTTTTCATGCGCTTCCAGACGGTTACCCGGCTGACTCCCAAGCGCCGTGCCGCCTCACTGCGATTGCCGCCGGTCTCTTCCAGGGTGCGGACCAGTTCTTCGCGCTCTGCCTCCCTTTTTGCCTCCGCCGGAGAAACCGAAGGCCGCGGGCAGGCGGCCGGCTCCCGGGCCGCGATCTTGGGCGGCAGGTGGCCTGCGGCAATCCCGCCGCTGCTGCAAAGGACAAAGGCGTAGTCAATGGCATTGCGAAGTTCGCGAACATTACCGGGCCACGGATAGGATAGGAGCCTTTCCATGGCCTCCGGGGCCAGCCCCAGGATTTTTTTACCGGTCTTTTCGTTGTTTCTCCGGATGAAGTGCTGCACGATTGCCGGGATGTCTTCCGGACGTTTGCGAAGGGGGGCAATCTGCATCGGAAAGACGTTGATGCGGAAGTAGAGGTCTTCTCTGAACGCGCCTTCGGCGGTCAGCCGGTCCAGGGATTTGTGGGTGGCCGAAACGATCCGCACGTCCACCTTGATCGGGCGGTGGTCGCCGACCCGCTCGATTTCTCGCTCTTCCAGCACCCGGAGAAGCTTGACCTGGGTGGAAATGGGCACGTCGCCGATCTCGTCCAGGAAAATGGTGCCGCCGTGGGCTGCCTCGAATCGGCCGATGCGGTCTCGGTCCGCCCCGGTGTATGCTCCGCGGGTGTGGCCGAACAGCTCGCTTTCCAGCAGGTTTTCGTTCAGGGAGGCGCAATTGACCTTGATAAACGGTTTTTGCGCGCGTGGGCTGACATCGTGGATGGCCCGGGCAACAAGCTCCTTTCCCGTGCCGCTTTCCCCCTGGATCATTACCGGCGAGTCGGTGGGGGCGACGTTGTCGATCAGTTCGAACAGATCCTGCATCACCGTGCTCTTGCCCAGGATGCCATGGTAGCCCTCGTCCAGGTGCAGGGTGCGGCGAAGGGAGAGGATCTCTTCCTGCTGGCGAACGATTTCCGACATGTCGGTGAGGGTCTCCACCGCGCCGATGATCGTTCCGTTTTCATCCCGGAGAACGGAGGCGTTCTTGATGACGTTCAGCGTCCGGTTTTCCTTGTTGGTGATCATGCACTTTTTGGCCCGCACATTGCCTTCGGCATAGAGCCCGCACCACTGTTCGGCCGGTCCTTTTCCGATGATCCGGCAGCCGGTGCAGTCCAGGAGGCGGCAGGACTTTCCTTTCAGCTCGATTTCCCGGTAGCCGGTCAGCCGCTCGGCCGCAGGGTTCATGGCCACTACCTGCCCCTTCGGGTCGACCACCATGACCCCGTCATGAAGGGTATCGACAATCGTTTTCCAGTATCGTGACAGATCCACGGCACTCCTTCCCCAAATCGCTTACGCGATATACCAATCCATCTCCATAAAGATTTCGCGTTCCGCGAAAAACGACAAAAAAAGTCGCCCGGCGCACACTACCTGCCTCGGACTGCGCCGGGGCATGGGCCGGCTGAACGTGTTAATGTAAAGTGTTAATAAGTGTTAACATAAGAGTTGGCGGCTGAAATTGCAACATTTTCCACTTTAGGGATAACCCGAACAATTTTAGCGGGTTGCCGAGATACGGAACGGAACTGGCACGGTCGTTGCTCATCTTGAAAAAAGAAAGCCTTCTTTTGCACGGGAGGACGTTCGATGGCCAATCTGGTAATCGTCATGCTTCGGCGTCCGGAGCAGATCCGCAGCGGACTCGAAGCGGGCAGAAAGCTTTGCGAACAAGGCGACAGCGCAAGGATCGTATTCCTGTGCCCGGGATGCGCCGCCCGTCTTGCGTGCCGATCGGCAGCGCCCCGCCCGGGCGGCCATGATCCGGAGTGTTTCACGGACGGCCGCAAAGACTGCGCGCCCGCCGGATTTAGATCTGTGGAAGCCGACCGGATCGCCCGGATCTTCCGCAGAGCGGACCTCGTCGTGCCCTTGTAAGGACTGTGCTGCGAATTCTACACATACTGCCATCCGAACCCGATGCCATCGTCGAAAAATGGGTAAGGCGGATTTCCGGTGAAGACGGCATTACCGTGATCAACCTATACCTGGACGATGTTTCGAAGATTCCGGTCGACTGGCTCCGGCTCGTGGACGACATCTTCAGCCATGACCGGGTGATCTGCTGGTGGTAGGAGGGAAAACCGATCCCATGGCCGGACGACTCGGCATTCTCGTCAATTCGGATCGCCACCCGGAATACCTTCTCGAGCTTTGCCGGGCCGCTCGGATGCGGGGGCGGCTTGTCAGCGTCCACTTCACCGGCGCCGGGCTGCATCTTGCAGGGGGACCGCTGCTCGATGCCCTGGAAGGCATGGCCCATATTTCCCGGGAGCCGAATCCCTCCGGCAGGGACGGCGTCCCGGAGCTTGCCGGCCTTACCCTTTCCGAATTTTTCCGCCGATGTGATCGAACCGTGGTTTTCTGACAACGCTGCTGCGGGCCCTGGAAAATGGCTGCATGTTAATCGATGTGGTTAACATTGAGTTAATAGAGTTAACAGTGCCATCGGCTGGCCAGGTTCGGATACGGTCCTAAAAATCAATTAATCTCTGATATTTAGCAAAATGTTGGAAATTCATGAGAATTGGCACGCGGGTTGCTCTCATCAATGGCCGTAAACCGATGAACCCAGAACACAGAACCCAGAACGCAGAACCCAGTATGAAAAGGAGAAAGTCCCATGTTTGGTTTGAAAAAAGTTTTCATTGTCGCCGTTTCTATTCTGCTGACCGCAAGTTTCGTGGCGTCGGCTGCGGCCATGGAGCAGGGAAACAAGCGAAAAGGCAAATACACCTACCGAAAGGTTTTCAAGGCTTGCCATGAGCGCGGCGCCGTGGAGTCTGCCAAGCCGGTGCTCAACCCCGATGCCAAGACACAGGCCGAGTGGACGGAGATCTTTGACAACAAAAACTTTGCCGAATTCGGGTGCGAAGAGGAGTTCCAGGCCTTGGCCCAGGACGACCTGGCCGACATCTATACCTATCTGCATGCCCACGCGGCCGATTCACCGACACCGCTCAAGTGCAAATGAAATCGCTGGCGCGATTTCATAAAGTTTCGCTTTGCGAAACATGACAAGGAGCTTCGGTTTTCGCATCCGAGGATAGAACCCATAGCACCAGCAAGAAAAGGGAGAAGGACATGAACACCAAAAACATGGTGGCAGGGATTGCCGCTCTGGTACTACTGATCTTTGCCGGGACCGGCAGCCTGGTTGCCGCCGAACCCCCCGAGTGGATGTTTCACGATATCGTCGATGCCGATTTCGTGGCCCGGCATGTCGCGGTGCCGCCGGCCGACGACGTCATGATCATCGATGCCCGGCCGAAGCGGGCCAAGTACGACAAGGGCCACATTCCCGGCGCCGTGAGCATCCCGGACACCGAGTTCGACAAGCATGTGGACAAGCTTCCGGCCGACAAAAAAACCCTGATCATCTATTACTGCGAAGGCGTCAAGTGCAAGCTGAGCCACAAATCCGCGAAAAAGGCCGAAGCCCTCGGATACACGAACGTCAAGGTGTATGCAGACGGGTTTCCAGGCTGGATGGACATCGACGGTCACTATGCCCAGGTTTCCGCAGACTGGGTGGCGGAGCAGTCGGCCGGCGGTACGCCGATGCTTTTGGTAGATTCCCGGCCGAAGCGGGCCAAGTACGACAAGGGACACATTCCCGGTGCCGTCAGCATTCCCGACACCCGCTTCGACGATTTTGCCGGTCTGTTGCCTGCCGACAAGAATCTCCCGGTCGTCTTTTACTGCGGCGGCCTTCAGTGCAAGTTGAGCCACAAATCAGCGGAAAAAGCCATGGCCCTGGGCTACAAAAACGTGAAGGTTTTTGCCGAGGGCTATCCGAAATGGGTTGCCCTGTACGGAAAGGGAGCAGAGTCCCTGGCCCTGGTCAAGGCCGGCAAGGAAGAAGGCAGCATCGACATCGACACCTTCAAGCAGATTGCCAACGAGCGGCCGGACAGCGTTTACCTGATCGACGTCCGGGATCCGGACGAGTTTGCCAAGGGAACGCTGAAGACGGCGCAAAACATTCCCGTGGACAAGCTCGAAAACAGGCTGCCGGAGCTTGCCACGGACAAGCCGATCATATATATTTGCGGCACCGGTGCCCGAAGCGGGGAAGCCTACTACATGACCCGTGACTTGCGGCCGGAGATCGAAGAAGTCTATTACCTGGAAAGCGAGATGACCATCAACAAGGACGGATCGTTTACAATTAAAGCGCCGGCAAATAGTTAGCGAAAAACGGAGGATCAGTGCATTTTCGAGACGGGCGGCCGTTGCCACCGGCTGCCGTCTCGAAAGCGATTCGCCCAACGTAGAACCGTGGAGAAAAAGGACATGAAATCCGATCACCGGAACCGTTGGACCCTTTTATTGACGGCCCTGATGCTGTTGCCCGCTTTGGCCGCCGTTTCGACTGCTGCCGATGAAGCGGGCGACGACCTTGCTCCCGGACGGTCCATGGCTCACCAGGCCACCATGCAATACCAGGTCTGGAACACCGTCAACCATTCACAGCACAAGGCCCTCCAGCAGCCGTTTAAAAATGGAGCGGAGATCACCGATGCTTGCCTTTCGTGCCACAACGACGCCGCCGACCAGTTCCGGCAGACCATTCACTGGACTTGGAAGTTCGGTGAAGAAAAGGGCAAGGCCGGCTACTCGATCAACAACTTCTGCATCTCGGCCAACAAGCAGGCCGACAAGGGGTGTTACCGCTGCCACCCGGGTTGGGGCAAGGAGACCGAATCGATCAACTGCCTGGTCTGCCACGGGCGGTCGGATTTCAATTTCGAGGAGGCCTTTGCCGACTACAAGGCCTTTTCCGCCGAAACCGAAGATCCCGAATCTCTGGAACTGGCCGAAATGATCCAGGCCGACATCGCTTCAGCCGCCCAGAAGGTCGGGCTTCCGGAGCGAAAAAACTGCGGATCCTGCCATTTTTACGGCGGCGGCGGAGACGGGGTCAAGCACGGCGACCTGGACTCTTCCATGGCCAAGCCCAACAAGGCCCTGGACGTGCACATGGGCACCGACGGGCAGGATTTTACCTGCACCCGGTGCCACACCACCGTCCGGCACAACGTCGCTGGCCGGATGTACACGGCCCCGGCCTACACCGAGCGAAAGAGCCTGATCCAAGACGACCGGATTGCCAAGATCACCTGCGAGTCGTGCCACAGCGCCACACCCCACAGCGAGGCGAGCAGCGTGGGGGAAAAGGCAAACGACCACACCGACAAGGTGGCCTGCCAGAGCTGTCATATCCCGACCTTTGCCCGGGTCAACCCGACCAAGATGCTCTGGGACTGGTCTACCGCAGGCAAACTCAAAGACGGAAAGCCATACACCACCGAGGATCAATTCGGACAGCATGACTACATGAGCATCAAGGGAACCATGGTCTGGGACAAGAACGTGAAGCCGGAATATCAATGGTTCAACGGCTCCATCGAGAGCGTCACGGTCAAAGACCCGGTGGATCCCTCCGGCACCGTCGCGGTGAGCCATCCGGTGGGAGGCGCAGGCGATCCCAACTCGCGGATCTTTCCGTTCAAGGTGCATCACGGCAATCAACCCTATGACAAGGTGAACAAGACCTTGCTCGGCCCCCTGCTTTCCGGGCCCAAGGGCTACTGGACCACCTTCGACATGCAGGACGCCCTGGCCCGCGGCCAGCAGGCCCTGGGGGTGCCGTATTCGGGAGAGTACGATTTCGTCAAGACCACCTATGTGTTTCCCACCACCCACATGGTGGCGCCCAAAGACAACGTGGTCGCCTGCACCGAGTGCCACGACCGCACCGAAAGCCGGGTAGCGAACCTGACCGGGTTCTACATGCCGGGTCGGGACCACAATTCCTGGATCAACACCATCGGCTGGATCCTGGTCTTGGGTTCCCTGATCGGGGTTTTGCTGCACGGTCTGGGCAGGATTTTTTCCAGCAGCAACGGCAGAGGCGGAAAGGAGAAAAACGACCATGTCGGATAGAAACTTGTCCCTTATCTACCTCTACACCCGCTACGAGCGATTCTGGCACTGGTTTCAGGCAGCCTTGATCATTTTGCTGCTGGTGACCGGCTTAGAGGTCAACACCGGCGTGGGGGTCTTCGGCTTCCAGACCGCGGTCACAGTGCACAACTACGCGGGGCTGACCTGGCTCATCGCCTTTGCCTTCTTCATCTTCTGGCTGTTTACCACCGGAGAGTGGAAGCAGTACGTGCCGACGACCAAAAAGATGCTGGTCGTTATGCGTTACTATGCCTACGGCATTTTCCGCGGCGAGCCCCATCCGGTTCCCAAGCGCAAGGAAGCCAAGCACAACCCGCTTCAACGGCTGACCTACCTGGGTCTGGCGGCAGCGCTGCTGCCGGTGCAAATGGCCACCGGTTTTCTCTACTGGGGCTACAACTCCTGGGGAGACTGGGGTCTTTCGGCGCTCACGCTCCAGATCGTGGCCCTGGTGCACACGGCGGGCGCTTTTGCCATTTTAAGCTTTCTTGTCGTGCATCTGTACATGACGACCACGGGGCACACCATTTCCGCCCACGTCAAGGCGATGATCACCGGCTGGGAGGAGGTCGAAAAAGACGAGAAAATCGAAGATTGGGAGCAGCGGGCGGGTGTGAAAAACGCCTAAAACCCAATGAAATAGTCGAATTGCATGAAGCGCGGCTTGCCCCGAATGTCGGAGCAAGCCGCTGTCATGTCAGCAGTCCGTGTTCGATGGCAAAGGCGGTCAGGGCGGCGGTGTTGTGCAGGTCGAGCTTTCTCATGAGATTGGCCCGGTGTTTTTCGACGGTCTTGATGCTGATGGACAGCTCTTTGGCAATCTCCCGGTTCTTTGCCCCTTCGGCGATTCGTTTGAGCACCTGGCGCTCCCGCTTGGAAAGCGAGTCCCAGGATGAATTCGATCCTCCGCTGTCCCTGTCTTCCAGGTAGCCGTCGATCACCGTCCGGGAGACGGACGGGCTCAAATACGAGCTTCCCGCCAGCACGCTTCGCATCGCCGTCACCAGTTCGTCGGTGCCCGCGGTTTTCAGCAGATATCCGTCGGCGCCGGCTTTGAGCGCCGCATAGACCTGCGACTCGTCGGCGTGGACGGTCAGCACCAGAATCCGGGTCGGCAGTCGCCGCTGTTTGATTTCCCGGATCACCTCGGTTCCGTTCATCCGGGGAAGGGAAAGATCGAGCAACAGCAGCTCCGGCCGGAGTAGTTTCACCTGCCGCAGGGCCTCCTGTCCGTCTTTTGCCTCTCCTGCGACCTCAAATTCATCATCGAAGGAAAGAAGTGCCCGGAGGCCTTCGCGAAGAATACGGTAGTCTTCGGCGATCACGATTTTCGGTTTCCGGTCTTCGCCCAAATTGTCTTCCGCTTAGAATTCAAAATTCAAGATTCCACCGATGAAACTTCGATGCTTCTTTTTGGCACTGGAACCGAAAATCCTTGCCCGTTAACGCTGGCAACGGCGAAAAATTCCGTTTCGAGCCGCTTCCGGGCCTCGGCGATATTGCGCAGCCGCTTTTCGATGTGCGCCCATGTTTCCGGTTCCCGGCTCCGGAGCCGGGCCTTCTGGGTGGGGCACAGGTACCAAGTGCAGATCCAGGGCCGAAGAACACGATCCAGTCGACACCCCCGGGGGGCGGCGTAGCGGCAGCGATCCTGCCAGGAGGCGATGGGCTGTGCCGGCGGCGGGGTTCGGCCGGTCAAATGGAAAAGCAGCAGGTCCTTTGCGTCGAACCAGATTTTTGCCCCAAGGCAGCACGGGTCCGGGCACCACGGGCAGGTGGCTGCGCACAGCTCGTCCATGATTGGATGCAGGAGCGCCATCTGTGCTGCAATATCCCGCGCAAGGCGGCGCGCCCCTTCCATTTTCCCGTCGGAGTACCGGATTTCCCTGCGGATCCAACCCTGAATCCCCTTCCATGCCCTTTGCTCCGTCCAGGGAATCGATCGTTTCGAAACCATTTTCCGCGCAGAATCGTCCGTCAATTTATATATTTCCGGAAAACTGTAAAACCGTTGCGTGCGATGTCTCTCCTGTGAATCTATTCGGAACCGTATTTTATCCCGTAGGGCCTTCACCAGTTTTGGCGCAACGGTTTTACAGTTTTCCGGAACGGATGATGCTGACGATCAGCCACACGCCCAGCACCGTGGCGATGCTGTAGCCGACCACCCCCAGCAGGGATGTCAGGGAAAAGGTCTGTCCGCCGAGCAGGTCTACGTGGAACTCGATGACCTTTTGGCGGGAGTTGAGCACCAACGAGCCTGCAATGATCGAAGCAGAGATAACCATCCCCACCGTGAGGCGGTTGACCCCGGTTTCCATGAGCCGGTCAAAGCGTTGAAGGCCGCTGAGCTTCATCTCGATCCGCTGCTTGCCCCTGGCGATCTGGCGCAAGATGTCGTGGAGCAGTTTCGGGGCGGACCGCAGGTACCCGCTCGCTTTGACCATGTCCCGGCCGGCGTTTTCAAAGATTTTCTCGTAGTGGTAGCTTCGCTCGATGAGCTCCTTGGCATACGGCCGCATGGCTTGCAGGATGCTGGCGTCCGATCCGAGAACTTTGCCCAGCGCCTCGGTCTGTATCAGGGTCTTGAACAAGAGGAGCAGGTTCCGCGGAAGGCGGATGTTGTATTTGAGGACAAGGCCGATCACCTGGTCGTACACGTCCCGGACCGAGATCGTCAGCAGGGAGCGGCCGTAGAAGGGTTCGCTGATGTCTTTCAGATCGGTCTTGAAGTTCTTCAGGTCCATGGTCTTTTCGTCGATCAGGCCGGCCTCGATGATGGCTTCCATGACCATGTCGTAGTTGTGTTCGGCGTAGCCTAAAAAGACGTTGGCGATATTGCGCATCATTTCTTCGTCGAGATAGCCCACGATGCCGAAATCGACCAGGCTCACCCGCCCGTCGAACATGACGATGGTGTTGCCGGGGTGAGGGTCGGCGTGGAAGAAACCGAACTCCATCAGCTGGCGGGACAGGGAGCGCAGACCGATCAACGCGATTGCCTTCGGATCGATGCCCTGCTTTTCGATCTCTTCGACCTGGTCCACCTTGATCCCCGGCACGTATTCCATGACCAGCACCGACTTGCTGTTGAACTCCCAGTAGACCTTGGGGATGTGAATCTCGTTGACCAGCCGGAAGTTGTGGGAAAATTTTTCGATGTTTCCCGCCTCCACGGCCATGTCGAGTTCCCGGAATACGGTGCGTTCGAATTCCTGGACCAGGTTGACCGCTCCGATGACCCGACCCAACTCGAACACCTTCTCGACTCTTTTGGCAAAGAAGTACATCAACTGGATATCTTCTTTGATCTTTTTGGCGATGCCGGGACGGACGACCTTGACGGCCACCTCCTCGCCGGTGAAAAGACGGGCCCGGTGAACCTGGGCGACGGAAGCTGCCGCCATCGAGGTCTCGGAAAAGGAGGCGAAGATTTCCGACAAGGGACGCTTGAGCTCTTTTTCCACCGTGCTGCGGATGCCTTCGAAGGGATCGGGCGGAACGCTGTCGTGCAGCTTCTTGAATTCTTCGATGTAGGCGGGGGGAAACAGGTCGGCGCGGGTGCTCAGCAGCTGACCGAGCTTGATGAAGCTGGGGCCGAGCTCTTCTAACGCCTGGCGGACCCTGCGGGCCGTTGCCGCAGACTCTTTGGGCAGGGCGGCAGGACCCGGTTCTGGGGCAGCGGTTTTTTTCCGACGGACAAGGCGACTGGCCGCGTCGGCAAATCCGTGTCGGGCAAGGACCCGTGTGATGGTGCCGAGTCTTCTGATTCCTCTCACGGTCAACCGCCCCTGGTTTTCGGTTTCCTGGAAAAAGGTGCTACTTCACTTTCCGCCACTTGATGAAGATTTCCTTGAGTTTGCCGGGTTCGGCGACGAACCGTTCCACGTAGCCGCAGTCCGTGCAGACATAGTTGTCCAGAGCCGCAACGGAAGTCAGACTGATGGGAATCGTGTTGCTGGTAAACGGACCGGTCTTGGGATAGACGTCGGCTCCGCAATACACCTCCGTGCTTCCGCATTTCGGGCATTTTCCGTCTTTCACTGGTCCACCTCCTCGATTTTTATCCAAATTTGGGCCAGCCTATTCTGAAAGCGGCCCGGTGTCAATATGGGCGGTGGGCACTCGTATGACTTCAAAGAAACTCTATTGCCATTTTCGTTTTTACGGCGAATCCGGAATTCTCCAGTATGAGGCCGCCGGAGACCGGTGCGTATCGGCTCTATTGGCGGCCAAAACTCGCCGGCAAAGCCCCGTAAAGACGGCCGCCGATTCGAATCCGGTAAAATTGCCTCGCTAATCGGGAATTGCCAATGAACTCCCATCGGCTGCGTAGCGGCCGTCTTAACGCGGCTTAACCGGCTCAAACAGTTGCCCGGCATCCGATCCGACACCCACCGGTCTCCGGCTCAAGGTTGCTTTCGCTTTATTGATGACCGGATGACCGCCTGAGAAATTTCTTTTCATGATCAACCTGGCAAGCGCTGGCACTTGTCTGAAACTTCACTCGAATATTCAGTATTTCTTATAAATCAATTCGCGACAGCGAATTGATTTATTTGATGATCCGCAGTGAGTGGGTCCTTTTCAGCTCCTGCCAGAGCTGACGGATGATGACGGCCGCCGCGTTGTCCTTTTCGAATCCGGGCTGCTTGGAGACCCACCGGCAGGATTCGAGCAGCGCGTTGTTGCCGGCAGGGAGCCCAAAAGCGGTTCGAATATACTCCCCCAGCGAGCCGTCCAGTATCCCCAGCTCCGATTCTGACATGTTGGCGATGATGGTTTTGTCTTTCAGGGGAAGATGATGCTTGAGCCGTGCGACCGCTTCTGAAACGCTCAGGGGCGGCACCTGCTCTTCCGGCTGCGGCGGCTGCCGGTCGCCGGAAACGGTCCCGGCGGGCATGAGATGCAGGTAGAAGAACGCTTCAAGCAGATCCGGGACAAATCCGGCCATTGTCGAATCCTGGGATGCATCGGTGCCGGTTACATGCAACACCTGTGCTTCCAGCCCGGAAATCCATTGCGCCAGGTCCCTTGCCGCCTGAAAGGCCCCGGTGCTCTTCAGATCGAGATGCAGATAGGGCTTTTTGCTGCGTTTGCAGAGCCGGCGGATCTGTTTTGTGCGGGGATCCATTTCTCCACAAGTCAGCAGCAAGGAGGCATCGGCTTCCAGCAGATTCAGCCGATCTGCCTCTTTCATGCCACCGGTTTCCACCTCCTTCAGGCCGAAGCGGGCAACAAGATCCTGACGCTCGGCTTGATCGGATTCGGCGGTCCATCCGCCGCTGGATAGGTCGAGTTTGACGGCCGCTTCCAATGCCGCCCGGGAAACCCCCTCCGACCCGCTGGCGATAATTTTTCGAACCATCATGATTTTCCCTCTTTTTCGGGATTGTGATAGAGGTTTCCAACCAAGATGTCGACAGAAAAGCGACTGCTCCAAACGGTACCCCATACCTTTTCCGGCCTGCAACCCAGGTCATGACAGCCCGGGGCATCGGCGCCGATGCCGCCGTTCGGTTCCCGGATCAGCCTTTGACAACCCATGCGGTCATGGTATGATCTCATTTCATTGAAAGCGAACTCAGGACTGAAAAGAGGCGCTCATGGTTTCAAGTCATCGATGGCTCATTTCGTTTCTGGCGCTGGCCGGATGGATGGTCGTTTCATTTTCCCCGGCAGCGGCGGCGCAATGGCGCACATTTCAGACGCTTCAACCGGAGAGCGCGCCGTTGGACGTTGCCGTATCGACCAACGACAAATGGATTTACGTGCTGACCGAGTCCGGCGTCATTTATGTCTATGCTCCGAACGGAGCGCTGAAGGACAAAGTTTCGGTGGGACCGGAGGTGGACCGGATCGAGGCCGGGCTGCGCGACGACCTGCTCTACCTGAACAGCCGATCCGGCCGAAGCATTCGCATGATCCAGATCGATATCGTTCACGATATCCCCACGGCCGGCGCTCCGTTCAAAGGGCCGGCCGATGCCCCCGTTGCCGTGGTCGTGTTCACTGATTTTCAGTGTCCATACTGCGCCCGGGCAGCGGAGCTGCTTCACCGGGTGGCGGACGCCCACCCGGATACGGTCAAGCTCGTCTTTAAAAACTTTCCCCTCCGGAGCCATTCATTGGCCAGACCGGCCGCCGCCGCCGCCCTTGCCGCCCACCGCCACGGAAAATTCTGGGAATTCCACGATCGGCTCTTTGCCGAGCAGGGCCGGTTGAGCCCGGAAAAAATAGCCCAGGTCGCCGCCTCGTTGGGGTTTGAAGAGAACGCGCTTGCGCTGGAAGCCTCGGATCCGGAAATTCAGGAGCGGATCGAAAAGGATTACCGGGACGGGTTGGAAGCCGGTGTCCAGGGCACGCCCACCATTTTTGTCAATGGGCGTCTTCTTCAGGAACGTTCCTTGAGCGGATTTACGGAGGCCATCGCCGAGGCGCTTTCGCGGCAGGAGGGCCGCGGAACAAACTGAGCACTTGTTGCCTTCATTTCGGTGGCGGTTCTGTAGATCAAAAAAGCTCACCGCACTCCGGCTTTCCTATGAAACAGGCGATATTCCATAATTTTAGGCATTTTAGGCATTTCCAAGCTCAGCGCCTCGTCGGTGGAACAATTATCAGCGTCATTGCGGTGACAGGTTCAAAGAGTCAGCGGTTGGATCAGGTGGCGCGAAGGGTGATCAGGGTGACCTCGGAAGGGGAGCCGACCCGCAGGGGCGGACCCCAATAGCCTGTGCCCCGGCTGATGTAGATCGGCATATCCCCGTAGCGATGAAGGCCGGCGGTATAGGGCTGGGCCAGTCCCACTACGAAATTCCAGGGGAAGAACTGGCCTCCATGGGTGTGCCCGGATATCTGCAGGTCAAAGCCGGCGTCAGCCGCGGCGACCACGCTTTTCGGCTGGTGGGCCAACAGGATTTTTACGTCCGCCGGGGGAGCGCCGGCAAGCGCCTTCTTTGGATCGGAGCGATGTCCCGGCAGCCGGGCGCCTGCGCGGTAGTCGGTGACGCCGGCCAGCAGAATCCGCCCCCCGGCATGGGTCAGCAGCCGGTGCTCGTTGAGCAGCACGGTAAACCCGAGGCTGGCCACCTTTTCCACCCATCGCTCGACCCCGGAATAATATTCGTGGTTTCCCGTGACGAAGTAGCGCCCGTATCGTGCGCGGATATCGGCCAGCGGTTCCACGTCGCCTGACAGGCGCTTTACCGATCCGTCCACCAGGTCGCCGGTCAGGGCCACGATGTCGGCGCCGAGGGTGTTGACCTGCCGCACGACCCCTTCCACGAACGGTTGCTTGATGGTCGGACTGACATGGATATCGGTGATCTGGGCGATGCGGAATCCATCCAGGGTTTTGGGAAGACCCGCAAGACGGATGGACACCTTCTTGATCTCCGGTATCTGGCGGGCTTCGGCGATCCCGAAGCCGGTGACGGTGGCGGCGGCCGCGGTGATGCCGACGTTGACGCTCTGGGCCAGAAACCTCCGACGTTCCAGGTTCTGCGGCAATGCGGAAAAAGAAAGCGGCCGCTTATTTTTTCTCAGGTGTCCTGCCAGGCGGCCGAATGCCCGTGGGACCGACCACCCCACATCACGGATCACCAGGAAGGTCAGAACAAAGCTCAAAAAACCGGCAGCCACATAACCGGCCCAGGCCAATAGATCCGTCCACAGGTTCTCGATTCCGGCGGCGCGCAGCAGGATGGAGGCCGGCGTCAGCTCAAACAGGGCAAAGAAAAGAAAACCGGAAAGTATCTTTCCCCCAGCGCCGGCCCTGCTGTGCGCCAGCAGGCGCAAAGCTGCATAGCCGGATGCTGCGGCGGCCAGAGCGGTATAAAAAACCAGAAACACGATATGCATTCCTCTCGGCTCGGGGTAAAAAGCATTGGTCAAGCATTTTTAAATTACAACTCAACTGAACAATGTCAATTTCGGGTTGATTTTCCTGCATGCCGACTTACCGTGCACGGATACGATTTTTACCACCGGAAAAGGAACCTTTTGCAATGAACCGCACTCCCTCGGCGGGAATGGATCCCGCCCGCTTCGTCGATGCGCTGATCGAAAATCCAGCAGGCGTTTTTTCATCCGATTTGCCGGCCCCATCCACCGACCAGGCCCTGTTTGTTCAGCGGATCGGGCGGCACGGGCCGCGGCTGGTCGACCTGTTTTTGACTCTCTATAAAAACCGCGCGGACGCCAGAAAATGGCTGAAGCGGCTTTTTACCATCATGGCCGAGTCCTGGGATCGAAGGTCGGACGAGTTGAGGACCCTTGACCGGGCCAGGGAGGTCGATCCCTCCTGGTTCCAGTCGGAAAAAATGGTGGGCGGAGTTCTTTATGTGGACCTGTTCAGCGACAACCTGGCCAACCTCTTCGAGCACATTGCCTACTTCAAGGAACTGGATCTGACTTATCTTCACCTGATGCCCATTTTTTCCGTTCCCCACGGCGACAGCGACGGCGGCTACGCCGTGAGCAGCTACCGTGCGGTCAACGCCGATCTGGGCACCATGAAGGAGCTGACGGAATTGGCCCGGGTGCTGCGGGGCGAGGGGATCAGCCTCGTGCTCGACTTTGTGTTCAACCACACGTCAAACGAACACGAATGGGCACGCAGGGCCCGGGCCGGCGATCCGGTGTATCAGGAATTTTATCACACATTTACCGACAGGACCCTGCCGGACCAATATGAACGGCATCTGCGGGAGATTTTTCCAACGGTTCGCAGGGGAAATTTTTCCTGGGACGAAAAGATGCGGCGCTGGGTGTGGACCACCTTCAACAGCTTCCAATGGGATCTGAACTACGTCAATCCGGCCGTGTTCTGCGCCATGGCCGAAGAGATGCTCTACCTGGCCAATGCCGGCGTGGAAGTGCTGCGCCTGGATGCCGTGGCTTTCATCTGGAAGGAGATGGGCACCACTTGTGAAAATCTTGCCGGCGCCCACGACATCATCCGGGCGTTCAACGCCGTGGCGCGCATCGCAGCGCCGTCCCTGCTGTTCAAGTCCGAAGCGATCGTCCACCCCGACCAGGTCCTTTCGTACGTCGCTCCGGAAGAATGCCCCCTTTCCTACAATCCCATGCTCATGGCCCTGATCTGGGAGGCTGCCGCTACCCGGGAGACCCGGCTTCTGGAGCACGCCGTGAAAAAGCGGGCGCGGCTGCCGGAAGGATGTTCATGGGTCAATTACCTGCGCTGCCACGACGACATCGGTTGGACCTTCGACGATGAGGATGCCAGACAGCTCGGGATCGACCCTGCCGCCCACCGCCGCTTTCTCAACGCGTTTTATACCGGGAACCATCCCGGCTCCTTTGCCCGGGGGGTGCCGTTCCAGTACAATCCGGATACCGGGGACCTTCGGGTTTCCGGAACCCTGGCCTCCCTGGCGGGTCTGGAGCAGGCACTGGATGCCGACGATCCTGTCCTGATCCAGATGGCGGTGCGGCGGATCATGATGATGCGGAGCATCATGCTCAGCGTCGGCGGCATTCCGCTCATCTATATCGGGGACGAATGGGGCATGCTCAACGACTATACCTACCTGTCCGACCCGACCAAGGTCAGCGACAGCCGGTGGGTTCACCGATCCCGGAAAAAATGGCACCTTCAGCGAAGCTACAGCGATCCGGCGGCCCTGGAGTGGCGGTTTTTCAACGGTCTAAAGGAGATGATCGGGCTGCGCAAAAATCTGCCCGCCCTTCGCAACGGCGGCATGGAGCACTTTTGGACCGGAAATCCGCACCTGTTTGCCTACCTTCGACAAGCCGAAGAGCAGCAGCTCTTGATTGTCGCCAATTTTTCCGAGCACGGTCAGGTGGTGTCCCGCGACCGGCTGTCCGGGTTTCCGGAGGAAGCGGTCTTCTTCGATCACATCGGCAAAACGCACCACCCGGCTGCAGCGGACCTGGCCCTGGCCCCCTACCAGTACATGTGGCTGGAGGTGAGAGATGTCAGGTAGAGCGCTTGTCAGAATAACGTTCCGATTGCAGCGTTGCGCATGGCCGCCTTCCGTTTTAGGTGGCGGGCGAGATGGGAAGTCCCTTGAACCGTGTTTTGCGGATTTCGGTACGGGATTCGAAGGCTTCGATCCGGCGGAGGGTGGCGGCGTCCAGGCCCGGGACTGCGATCACCGGACGGATGCGCAGCAATTTTCTCTCCAGGAACCAGGAACCGATCAACTCGGTGCTCTGGAGGATGCCCAAAATGGTGTAGTCTTCGGCAGTGCCTTCGAGCAGGGCGATCATTTCCGGACTGCAACGGAGGCTGTTCAGAAAAAGGTCGAGGGGATTTCGGGTCCAGCGGGTGTTGAAGACAAGATTGCTGACTTTTTTTGCAAAGCCTTCAAGCTGCCAGCGGGTTGCCCGGCGGTTGTTGATGACCGCCACGGCGGAAAAGACGATGATTTTTTTCCCTTCGGTGGCCACCTGCCGGTTGTAGCTCATGTAGCGCAGGTTTTCGGTCTTCCGGGGCATGCCGCTCAAAATAAGCACCTCCCGGAACATCTCCACATCCGGGGTGATCACCCTGCCCAACGCGGTGATGAGGTCTTCGACGAAGTCGTAACTCACGGGCGAACGCCTTTCGTATCGAAGAACGGTCATGGGGCCCCGCTTTCTGCGGCCATCGAATCTTTATCCGCTTAGCAGATTCCGCCCGTCGGGTCAAAGACGCTGTTTTGCCGGCGCGAATCGAAGCCCTTTTTCCATGGTTTTTTCGATTCTCTGCCGAAGGGCCTCGAACTCGTCTGCTGTTTTCGGCCGGGAGAGCCGGATCGGCGAATCGAAGCGGATGAGAACCCGCGAAAAAGGCTTGGGAATAAAAAACCGGTCCCAGCTGTTGAAAATCCAGGCCCGGTCCGCGGACACATAGACGGGGACGATCACAGCGCCGGTCATCAGCGCCAGATGAATCGCTCCGGCCTTGACCTGCCCCATGGGCCCTTTAGGGCCGTCCACGACGTGGCCCGCCAGCCGGTTTTTTCGCAGATGGCGGATCATTTCTTTCAAGGCGGCCTTTCCGCCCTCCGTGGAGCTTCCTCGGATCGTATGCCATCCAATATGCCGGGCGACCCCTGCGATCAGCTCGCCGTCTGCGCTTCGGCTGATCATCAACGCCGGGCGAAGGCTTGCGTAGCGAAGGAAGGGGGCGATCAGGGAGAAAAACTGCTGGTGCCAGGCGCACATCAGGACCCGCCCGCCGTCCTCGAGATGATCCCACAAAGGCGTTTCGTTTTCAAAAGAGAGCCGGAAGGTGGCCGAATAGCATCGAACAAGGCGGTACAGGAGCCGGTGGACCATCGGAGACCCGAACGCTTTGCGATAGATTTTTTTCATTCTTTTTTCCGCTTTTCTGCGGCCGTAAACATCCGAAAACTCCAGTTGGGTCTGCTTCTTCCTACAGACAATTGGGAAAAGTTGCAATTCCGCTGTCCGGCTCCCGGTTTTTTTTGTGCTTGACGAAGGCTCAGAAATCACCATTATAATAATGTATAAGCACCGTCTACGAACAACCAACCGAAAGGTAGGTGGCATATGATCGGACTGACACTGTCTTTGATTCTTCTGTACTATGCGGCTTCCCGGTGCACCGTGCTGGCATCTTCCGGTGCCCGATGCCCGCTATAAAGGTTGTATCCTATCCGAGATCGAATCGCAGCGCCATTCAGGCGCTGCTTTTTTTCAGGACGATTTTGTTGCAGGGAGATTTCAATGACAGAAAAGGTTGTTCAAGATCGATGCGAAGACCCGACCCAGGAAGTGACGCTCCAGATCCCCTGCCGCCTTGTCCGGCGGATCGAAAGCTATTCCCACCAGACAGGGGCGGATATCGCCCAAGTAGTCATCGAAGCCCTGGACGGTTTTCTGAGGGCCAATGTGAAAAAAGATCGATGAAGAATTATAAAATCGCTGCCGCGATTTTATAATAAACGGCAAGGGGGAATCATGCCCCCTTACCGCATTGGTAGCAGACAAGCACTGCCGCTGATCATGAGGCGATCAGCTTGATCAAGCCTGAAACTGCGCCATTTCGGCTTGGTTTCATATGATGCCGTCCAAACCGTCGTTCTACACTTTTTTCAAGGAAACGCCCGCCTTGGTTTTTCTGAGCTGAAATGCATCGCCTTGTTTATAGCCCATCGCCTGAATCATCGGTCCGGGAACGATCAAACTGCCCCGTTTGTTGACTTTGATCTCGTTTTTGCCTTTGCCGGCGGCCTTGGTCTTGGATCCGGTCTTGATCTCAGGGGCCTTTCCTTCTTCCATTAACGCATTGGTGTAGGCCACCTTGAGCTGTGTCGAATTTTTGAATCCGAACTTTTTCATAATTTCTTTTTGTTCGGTTTCGTTTTTGATCATTTCGATCAGTTTCTTTGCATCGATCTGCTTTTTCTTTGGCATTGCCTTCCTCCTTCTAAAATAAAAACTGTAAAAATAAATAATGAAAACTCCGCCTAAACTTCTCTTCTATAATAGACTCTATAATGAACCATGATGAATAATGCAAGCAATGAAATGATATGGGAATGGTCGTATTTTCGCCAATCGTATTTTTAAATTTATAAATCAACTTTCGGGTTTCGCCTCCAATTCACGACATCATGACTTCCGAAGGTTGAGTTACTTGGAAGTCTTGATCGGCTCGGGATGAAACAAGGAATACACCACGGGGATGAGCACCAGGGTGATCGATGTCGATCCGATCAGGCCTCCGACGACCGCCCGCGCCAAGGGCGCCTGGGCGTCTGCCCCTTCGCCGACGCCCAGCGCCAGCGGCAGCAGCCCTAATATGGTGGTCAGGGTCGTCATCAGAATCGGCCGCAGTCTGCGCCGGCCGGCCTCGATCAGCGCGTCGGTTTTGCCTACCCCCTCCCGAACCAATCGCCCGGCCTGGTCCACCAGCAGAATCGCGTTGTTGACCACGATTCCGCCAAGCATGATGCAGCCGATGAACGACTGCACATTGAGCGTCGTATTGGTGAGAAACAGGGTGGCCAATACACCGACCGCCGCCACCGGAACGGAAAACATGACCACCAGGGGATCCCGAAAGGATTCGTACTGACAGGCCAGCACCATGTAGACGAGGACCAGCGCCAGCGCAAGAGAGATCGCCAGTTCTCGAAAGGCTTCCTGCTGCTCTTCGAAGGTACCGGTGACCGTCAGATCGTAGCCCAGGGGACGAGGGATTTGATCCAGCAGCGCCTGCACATCGGCGGCCACCGAACCCAGATCACGGCCTGCCACGTTGGCCTGCACGGTGACTGTCCGCTGCTGGTCCTTGCGGTCGATCAAGACCGGACCCCGGCTCGGTTCGGCTGCAACGACATTTCGCAGCGCGACTTTTTCACCGGATGACGTTGTCAGCATCAGGTTGAGAATTTCGTCGATGGAGCGCTTCTCGGCGTCTTTGAGCTGCACCAGGATGCGATAGGAGTTTCCTCCCGTTCGGTATTCGCCGGCTTTGGAGCCTGCCACTGCAGTTTCCAAAAACTCGGTGACGTCCCGGACGCTCAAGCCCAAATCGGCGACTTTTTGGCGGTTCACCTGGATCTCCAGCTGGGGGACGCCGGCTTCGAAGCTGGATAAGACGTCGGTGACCCCCGGCACGGCTACGATCATTTGTTCGATTCTTCGGGCCAACGCATTGAGGATGTCAAGCTCGTAGCCGCGAATTTCCACGGTTAGCCCCTCGTCACCACCGAGAAGACGATCCAGTAAAAATTGCCCCTGGGGGGCCCGGACCCGGATTTCCATGCCGGGGACCTTTCCCTCCAGGCGGCGCCGCAAATCCTGGGCGATTTGCACGTTGGAGCGTTCTCGCTGTGCCGCCGGCAGCAAAGAGATGCTGATATCTCCTTCTGAACCGGCGTCGGCCCGCCAGCCGGTGGCGCCCACGCTGACCACCGACGCCACGGCTTCGGGAACGGCCGGCGCAACCATTTTCTCCATGATGCGCGTCTGTCGGTCGACGAGGTCGAGCCGTGTTCCGATTTCCATCTTGCCGGTGACCCGAACTTCACCCTCGTCGCTAGGAGGGAGAAACTCGCTGCCGATCATGGGCAGCAGCAGCAGGCTGCAGCCGAGCAGAAAGACCGCCGCAAATACGGTGAGCAGACGATGATTCAGGCTCCGGCGAAGCAGCACCAGGTAGGTGTTTTCGATGCCTGAAAACAGAGAACCGGCAACGGTTTTCCATCGGTGGACCCGGGACGTGGCTTTTTCGGGAAGCTGTTCTTTTGTTTTCATTAGCCTGGAGGCCAGCATCGGCACCAGGCTCAACGCTACCGCCAGCGAACAGATCAGGGCGAAGATGATCACATAGGCCATCTCCTTGAAAAGGATGCCGGAGACGCCTCGAACGAAAACCAACGGCAGGAAAATAACCAGGGTGGTGATGGTGCTGGCAATGATCGCAGTGCTGACCTCCCCGGTGCCCTCCACCGCCGCGGTCTCCGGTGCTTCGCCAAGTTCACTGCGGCGGCGGTAAATGTTTTCCAGGACGACGATGGCGCTGTCGACCATCATTCCCACGCCCAGGGCCAAGCCGCCCAGGGTCATCAGGTTGAGGGTGAACCCTCCGAAAAAAATCAATGCGAAGGTGGTGACGATGGAGATCGGAATCGATACGGAAATCACCAGCGTGCTTCCGATGCTGCGCAGGAAAAACAGCAGCACGACGACGGCCAGGCCGCCGCCGTACAGCACCGACCGGGCAACGTTTTGAATCGACCGCTCGATGAGGTTTCCCTGGTTGATGACCGGCACGACATTGATCTGGGGAAACGCCCGGTTGGCGGCGTCGATTTCCGCCAGAATGCGCCTGGACACTTCGACGGTGTTGGCATTGGCCTGTTTGCGGATCGCCACCCGAATTCCGGGTTCCCCGTTTACGCGAACGATGCGGGTCAGCTTCTCATAGGTGTCCTTGACCTCGGCAAGCTGCCCCAGGGTCACGGCGCCGCCCTCGCGTTGATCGATGACCGTATTTCGAATCTGGTCGAGGTCGGTGAACTCGGCCGGCGCCCGGAGGGTCACCTCGTAGCGTCCCTGCTCGATTTTTCCTGTCGGAAGATCCAGGTTGGCATCGGAGATCGCCTGAAGCACCCGGTCCAGGGCCAGACCGACCGCTTTGATCCGGTCCGGGTCCAGTTCGATTCTGACTTCGCGGTTGAAGCCGCCCCAGACGTCCACCTGGGCGACACCGGGAATGCGGGCAAAGCGGTAGCGGATCTGGACCTCGATCAGCTCGGTGAGCTCCACCGGATCCAGATTGCTCGAAATGCCGAGCAACACCACCGGAAAACTGGCGATGTCGAATTTGCGGATTCTCGGCCGGACGATGTCGTCGGGCAGCTCGTTGATCTCGTCTTCTAGCTTGCCCTGGACGTCGATGGCGGCGGTGTCGATGTCGGTGCCCCATTCGAAGCTGACCCGGACGGCGCTTCGGCCCTCTGATGACGTCGAGTTGATCTCCTCCACGGCGGGCACCGTGGCGACGATTTCTTCGATGATCTGCGTCACCAGCCGCTCCATGACCTCCGGGCTGGCTCCCTCGTAGTCGGTTCGGATGGTCAGGGTCGGCAGCTCGATGTTGGGCAGCATGTCGATCTGAAGCCGGCTCAACGAGACGGCCCCGAGAATGACCAGAATCAGGGTCACCATCGTCGTAAAAATCGGGCGACGGACGCTGAAGCGGGAAATGTTCATCAGGAGCCGGCCTTTCCGCGGTCGGCGGCCGTTTCAGAAAGATCGGCAGGGATGGTGATGGCAGAGCCGTCGCTGACCAGCTGCTGTCCCAGGGTGACGACCCGGCCGAGAAGCCCATGACCGTCTACCTGTACCCGATCGCCTTCGCGGATCCCCACGCTGACCTCCCTCCAGGAAACCGATCTGCCATCTTCGCTGACGATGAAAACGCCGGTCTTTTCGTTTCGGATGGTCAACGCCTGCTCAGGGACAATGGTGGCATCCGGCACCCGATTCAAAACCACCGTGGCCCGAATGAACATCCCGGGTTTGAGCCGGTGCTGTGGATTGTCGATGGTCATTTCGATCCTGGCCTGGCGGGTGGTTGTTTGAAAAACAGGAGCGATGCGGACGATACGGCCCGTGAATTTTTCCCCGGGGTAGGCATCGGTTGTCAGCGTGACGATCTGTCCGGGTTTGAGCAGGGCGTAGTCTCTTTCAGTGACAAAGACCACCCCGACAATGGGGTCGAGGTCGTCGATCAACAAAAGAGGCGCATTGGCCGCAACGGTCTGGCCTTCGTCCACATAGCGCTCGGCCACGATTCGATAGTCGTCGCCGCCGGTCCAGCCCGCCGTGACCTTGGTGTAGCCGAGGCGGATGTTCGCCGTTTCCAGGGCGGATTCGGCCTTTGTCACCTGGGCCGCCGCCACGTTCAGCTGGGCTTGCTTGGCCCGTTGATCCTGGCGGGCGGCATCGTATTCAGAGTCCGAAGCGATGCCCCTTTTTACCAGCGATTCGGTGCGTTCAAATTCCCGGACGGCGATTTCCAGGGCGCTTTTCGCCTCGAATAACTTGGCCCGGGCCACGGCCAGATCCGCCTGGGCCTGGGCAACGGCCTGGATGTACTCGTCGTTGTCCAGCTCGGCCACCACCTGCCCCCGCTCCACCAGATCGGCGATGTTCACGAAGATCCGCTCCACGCGGCCGCCGACCTTCGGGGCCACGACGAATTCGGCCAGGGCTTCCAGTTCGCCGCTGAAAGTTCGTTTCAAAGAGATGGGACCGTGCTGGATCTGCGCCACCTCCACCGGCACCGCCCGGTTGGCCGGGCCGCTGGATCCGGTGCCGGGTTTCTCCTGCAATTGGCCCAACACGAGCCAGGCCGCCGCTGCCGCCATCAGAAGAACCGTCGGAATAACAATTTTTGGACCGCCCAATTTCATGGTAACATGCCTGTTGTCGAAGGTTTTTGTATTGTTTATAGAAATTGTCGAAACTCCGTTCCGTTTCTGCCGGCCCGTTTTGCTCAGCTTGATTTACGTTCTCGGCCTTTGAAAGGGGGTATGACAATCCCTGCTGTACATGAAAAAACTTGTAGAGCGCTTGGCACGCTCAAGATGGCATAGGATCGACCCGCTCCCAGGACGTCGAAAAACGGCTGCTATCGAACCGTTGTTTTGCCAAGCGCTCTACTATAACGCTTTTATAAATTACCGACAAACCAAACCGTGCATGCTGCCTTTCCGGCAGCAATGGATGTGCGAGGAGCGGATATGATGCATGCAAGCTGTGGCCGTTGTTTGCTCAGGTGTTTTGCCGTCTGCGCGGCACTGATGTTTTTCCCACCGTTTGTCCTGTCGGCCCAAAAATTCGAGCCTGGAACCTCAGGGCCGGAAACGACTGTTGATACGGCGGGATCTTCAGGACACTTGAGGCTCACCCTCGGCGAAGCGGTGTTGCTGTGTCTAGAAAACAACCGGTCGCTCTTGGTCCAGCGGTTGAATCCGGACATCCGGCAGACATTTGAAGAACAGGAAAGAGCGGTATTCGATCCGTCGATCGGCGCGGAAGCTTCTGTGGGCATGGTTGAAGGAGAAAGCCTGGCAAGAGCCGGTTCTGAAACGGAAGATTTCACCACCGATGCGGCCGAAGGATTCATTTTTCTGGAGCAGTATTTTCCCACCGGCACGACCGTTTTAGTGGAAGCCGGCAGTCGGATGAACGACTCCTCTCTTTACGACGACACGTTTTATTCGACCCGGCTGGGCATGACGGTTTCCCAGGCGCTGCTGAGAGGATTCGGCACCGATGTCAACCGGGTCCGGCTTCAGCAGGCCCGGCTGGACACGCGCATGACCGAATATGAGCTGCGGGGGTTTACCGAGGCACTGGTGGCCGAGGCAGAGCGCACCTACTGGGACTATGCCCTGGCCCGGCGTCAGATCGAAATCGTGGAAACCTCCCTGGAAGTCGTCCGCCAGCAGCTCGATGAAACCCAGGAGCTGATTGCCGTCGGCCGATTGGCCAGAGCCGAATTGGCGGCTGTTCAGGCGGAGGTCGCCGCCCAGGAGCAGTCGCTGATCGAAGCACGGGCCAACAAGGAGTCGATCCGCTTGCAGCTCCTCCGATTGCTCAACCCGCCGGGCGGGGGGCTATGGGAGCGGGAAGTCGAATTGATTCATCAGCCGACCCTGCCTGAAATCAAGCTGGAAGACGTCGGTCTGCACGTGGCCGTCGCTCAACGGATGCGCCCGGTGTTAAACGAGGCCCGACTTGGCATTCTGCGCGGGGATCTTCAGATTGTCAGGACCCGCAACGGACTGCTCCCCTTGATGGATCTTTTCATCACGCTGGGCAAAAGCGGTTATGCGAGTTCCTTCGGGGATTCGATGGAAAATTTCACCGAAGACAATTACGATGCACTGGCGGGCTTCAGATTTCATTATCCGGTGGGCAATCGGGATGCAAAAGCCGCCCACCGGCGGGCCCTTCTTAGCCGGGAGCAGGGGCAAAGAGCCCTGGAAAACCTGTCCCAGCTCGTAGAGGTCGACGTTCGCACCGCCTACATCGAAGTCAACCGCACCCAGCAACAGATTTCCGCATCGTCTGCCACCCGCAGGTTCGACGAGGAAAAACTTCGCACTGAAACTGAAAAACTCCGGGTGGGAAAATCCACCAGCTTTCTGGTGGCCCAGGCCCAGCGGGATCTTCTGGTCAGCCGAATCGCAGAGGTCCGGGCTCTGGCCAACTACCTCAAGGCGCTGATCGATTTTTACCGGCTGGACGGATCGCTGCTCGAACGAAGAGGCATCGCCGCCCCCGGCCGCGAGCCGGTGGAACTGTCCAGGAAATAGGTAAGTATATCGTGCCGTGTCTTGGAAATGGCTTAAAAAAGACCGTCACTGCCGCGAAAGCGGGAGTCCAGCGAAAACACCGCAGGATTCCCGTCTGCACGGACATGACAAAAAAAGAATGCCGTCTGCAAGCGCCATAAATATTTGCAACGTATTTCCGGGACACGACACCCGTCAGTTCTTGAGTGTCGCCTCAAGAAAATCGGTAAAGCGCTGCCAGGACTTTTTGTCCGCGGATTCCCGGTAGCGGTCGCCGCCCCAGACGGTAAAGGCGTGGGGGGCCCCACCGTAGGTGATCATTTCATGGGGCACGCCGGCAGCCTCCAGTTCATTGGCCAGGGCGGCGAACTGATCCATGGTGATTGCCGTATCGGCCGTTCCGTGCATTACCAGGATCTGCCCGCGGGTGTTTTTGTAGCCCTGTCCTTCGGGGGTCTTCAGACCGCCGTGAAACGTGGCAAAGCCCTTGACGTTTGCCCCGGAGCGGGCCATTTCGAGCACTGCCGCCCCGCCGAAGCAGTAGCCCATCACTACCGCATTTTCCGTGTCGGCGCCCCTTCTTTTTGCCTCGTCTAAGGCCCCGTAAATCAACGCCCGCATCTTCTCACGGTCTTTGTAAAGTTCGCCGGTATGCTGGCGTTTGTCTTTGACTTCGGTGGGCCGGACCCCGGCGCCAAACAGATCGATGGCAAAGACAGCGTAGCCCAGTTCGGCCATCATGTCCGCGCGCTTTATTTCATAATCGGTCAAGCCGTCCCAGTCGTGGATGAGCATTACAAAAGGTGCCCGATCCGACGGGCTCACGTAATATCCCTCGTAAAGTTGGCCGCCGATTTTGTAGGTTACCGAAGATCCTGCGGCGCCAAGCGCAGCAGCGGGAAGTGCAAAGAGTAAAAAGGCAGAGAGGATGTATGGTAATTTTTTCATCGGCATCCCTCCTGGATGTCTATAGAGGTTTGAAGGTTCAGGGGGTCAGAGGTTCAAGGGTTCTGTCAGGTGCACGATCCATTCGGACGATTGTCTAAGTCTTGAACCCATCCAACTTTTTTCAACATAATACACGATGGGGTCAAGTCGAGCGGTCGAGGCGGGATTGACATTTTATGCTTCACCTGGAATGGCGGACGGTTCGAGGACGTCTGGTGCCGGGCGTCGATATCGCCGACCGGGACAGCGTTTATGAACGAATGGAAGGGCGTGCTTGATCGCGGTTGACCCGAATATCCTGGTCAGTGCCCAATTTTGAATTCTGCAGGCCAGCGGTGGGGCTGCCCTCTGGTCCCTTTTTGTCTATTCGGTTTCAGGCTTTTTGTCTTCGCTCAGCAAGAAATGGCAAACTGCCGGCTCGTATTCCTGCTCGCAGAGGATATGCGCGTCCCTTTCTTTTTTGTGGTCCTGGTCTCCGATAATGGTGTGAAGATCCAGACGGTGGGAATACCTGCTGTTGGGTACGGTTCGACCCAGGGCCTCTGCCATGGCCCGGATGTGGTGGGAGGCGGTGCCGCAGCAGCCACCGATGTAGTTGATGCCCAGTTCTTTGGCCTTTACCGCGTAGTCGGCCATCTCCAGGCGGGTCAAGACGAAGGGATCCAGCTCCAGCGGGAACGCGTTTTTTCCCTGAAATTTCTGAATCTGAAAGTACGGTCTGTCATCGGAGCAGCGGTAGGCCACCGGTTGGGTGGCGACATGGCAGGAGACGGCGTTTCGCACCTTTTCCGCCAGGGGCAGCATGCGCTCTGGGTCCCGGAAACAGTTGATGCCGACGATGTCCGCCCCCAAGTCCTCCAGCTCCTTGTAGGCCTCTTCCAGGCCGACGCCGTCCAGGGTCTGCTCCCGGGACTTGAAGCCCAGTGTGATCATCGCCGGCTTTTTGGCGGCCTGGATCGCCTCCAGGGCGATTTTGGCCTCTCCCAAATACTCGATGGTTTCGGCGATGAAAAAGTCGACGTCGGCGCAGTCCTGGTATTGGATCTGCTGGTTGAACTGGCGCCGGGTTTCGGCATGGGTTGACGGATCTTTCGGGTCGTAGACCCAGGTGTTGGCCAGGTTGCCGGCCACCAGGCAGCCGTATTTTTGCGCCACCTCGGCGGCGATCCGGACCGCTGCGGTGTTGATCGCCTCCAAAGCCCCTTCTTTTCCGATGTGCTTGAGCTTTTCTTCGTGGGCGTAATAGGTCAGCGCCTGAATCACCTGGGCGCCGGCCCGGGCAAAGTCTGTTTGCAGCTGCAGCAGGGCTTCGGGGTTTTCCACCGACACCTCGGGGGTAAAGGGCCCTGCGCTGACGTATCCGCGGCGCTCCAGTTCGAAAATGGCCCCCCCATCTCCCAGCACCACGTCCTCTTTCAACCATTCGAGAATCATTTTAAGCTCCTTGTGGCATTCCTGCGGTTTTGCGATGCGATTGCCGTGGGTCCAATGAATCCGGTTGGTGGAAGCATCCGGCCAGCGTCGAAAAAGCTGGTTTTTGGTATTTTATGCATCGAATCCCGGAGGCAGATCAGAATTCTCCATCGTTCGAGCCGCATCGGAAACGATTTCCTCGGGGAACATCCGCAACTCGTCCCGCCTGAATTGATACTCCGGCAGATACTTTAGAATCACTTTGCACACTGCCAGGGCCTGAGAACGGTCCCGTTTCTTTTTCACCGCCTCCCGGCTTTTCTGATGGGCGACCCAGAGTTTGTGGATGGCAAACGCACGGGGGTCAGGCACAAGCATTGTGGCTGGATAGCCGTCTTCGCCGATGACAACCTGTTCTAATTTGGGTGAAGACACCAGCCACTGAAGGTTCTTGATTTCAGGGGCCATGAGGTCGTTGCTGCCTCCCATTTGACGCGTTTCCTGCAGGCGGAGCGATTTCGGCTCGGGCTTGATCAAATCGACCATATAGCCAGCCTGGTTCACGGCGCGGAAGCTCCTTTTGCCGAGCAGATCAAATGAGCGGTCCGCTTTTCGAAGCAGGTCGATCAGACCGCCTGCGTCCACCTCGCCAGTCGCAAAAAGTCGAAGCTTTGGACGGACGTCCCAAAGCAGATCCATATCCTGGGTCGCCAGCAACCCCCTTTCGAAAAAAATGCCGGCACGGGCTTCATAGGCGTATAATGCATGGGTGCCGACAATTTGAAGACTGGCGCCCAGCAGCCGATGTTGTTCGAGGAGCCTCAAAACGGCACTGACAACCCTCGGCACCCGGGCAATGCGGGCGGCCTTACAAAACCGCGCCTGCTCCCGGAGCCTTTCTTTGAGCCCCTTCAACTTGCTGAAGACTTCCTGTTTTTTCTCGTGAAATTCTTTGTAGACGGTTTCCGTTTCCTTTGATCTTGGCCCGAGACTTTTTCCGTAGCCGTATCGATCCAGGGAACGAAACAGATACTCTTTTCCTTTTGCCTTTTTCCAGTGCATGCCCCCCCGATAGGATCGGCTTTTGAAAAAGGCGGCCATGTAGGCTTCGTGCATTTGGGCGGTATCGATGGCGACTCGCCTCTGTTCGTCGGTCATTTCAAACGAAAGCATATGGTTTTCCATCTTTCCCATTAAATAAAAAATTGAAGGAAAACAAAGATTGGAGCCGGTCCGGGTCGCTATGTTTTCCATCAAATTTAATTTTTAATTATATGAAGGAAAACCACAACAATGTCAATATCATAGTTTTCATAAAATAAAAAAGCCCCGGAAGCTCATCGCCTCCGGGGCTTTTTCATTTCTGGTACGCCCGGCCCGATTCGAACGGGCGACCTACGGATTCGAAGTCCGGCGCTCTATCCAGCTGAGCTA
>Ga0272443_10000292_pt1 | contig 95016 bp, 72 predicted proteins | sample SSMAcet12_FD_193581 | JGI IMG/M metagenome (GOLD analysis project Ga0272443, IMG submission 193581) | Marine sediment archaeal communities from Little Sippewissett salt marsh, Falmouth, MA, United States - SSM-Acet-12 | ecosystem: Environmental > Aquatic > Marine > Wetlands > Sediment ... | reverse complement strand
GCTGTGGATTATTTCGTTTTGTTTGCATGTATACATCAATACATATTCAATCTGCTCTTCAAAGACCTTTTTCAACAAGCCCCAGAGACTGTGGGGCACGCGAACATTGGTTTGATGCACAGGTATGAGTAATATGAGATTGTCGAAGGATCCAACATATCCAAGCGAATTCGCGCTACGGATTCTGGTCGTATGTCCGGATTGCGGAAAGATGGCTATGCTGGAGCGAAGTGATGCAGCACTCAGACTCGACAGTTCAAATGTCGATAGAGGCGGTTTTCAGGACGGTCGAGTTACGTGCACAAACTGTGGCTATAGTATGTCCGGTCTGTATGGCGACTATCTGGATAAGCTCGAACTATGGCTTTCAATCGAATGCTGTGGGAATCGGCTCTGGGCTCTGAATGAGGATCATCTGGTGTGGCTCGAAGATTTTGTTGCAGCATCCCTTCGTGAGCGGCGGCGAGATCCCGCACATGGCTGGAGCAACAGTTCGCTTGCCAGCCGCTTGCCGCGATGGATCACCGCAGCCGAGAATCGCGATATGATCCTCAAGGCAATCGAGAAACTGAAGACCAAACCTGGATAATTACGCAGGTGAATATCCCCGCGATCCTGATGACTTGTTGTGCTATCTCCCATTCACAACAATCGAGCTGGCGCACGGGTATGCGCCAGCTACAGTAACTGTCAACTAATCCTTAACACAACGAATTGAAAATCCATGTTCCTTGGGTTCTGTATGGTGTTCTATATTTGGTCTTGAATATTTCAGCCAGTATACCCATGGATTCTCAAAGTCTGCTGTGGAAGTCCAGAAAGACGCATAGATAGTCATATCCAGAAACCGCCCGTCATTACAACTCTTGCGAGCGCCGGCGGGTAATGCGCAAAAGCCGCTTGCATTTGTAGCACTTTCGTTGGGTGGAAGCCAGTGAGTCGTACCGGCTTCTTTAAGTTTGCCACCCTCATCGGTTCCAAGCCAGCCCCGTTTATCGACTACATCCGGATCCATGCCAAGATATATCTCCAGTTGTTTCCAGTCATCATCGGTCGATACATGCCAACCCTCGGGAGCTATATTCCGGGAATCATCCACAGCATACCAGTTGTAGAGTCTGCCATAGATTTCGGAATTGGCGGGATCATTATCATAATCGCAGTATGCCCCCGTAGTAAGATCACACCACGTTCCCCCATCAATCTCGGTGTAAATCGGATCTCCGTTACGGTAATGAACGGTTTTCAGGTTATCCAGCATCCACCATTGGTAGCCGATTTTGATGGTACGATATACATTACCATCCACATCCGTAACCGTGCCAATACAGGGTGCGGGACCGTTGCCAAACAGATAGTCGATCAGGTATACGACATCATCAATATCCACCTCTCCGCTAAGGTCAGCATCCCCTGATTCAACGGGATCGGGTTCCGGTCCGCCGGCGAAGAGGTGTTCGATGAGATAAACGGCATCGTCAATATCTACAAAGCCGCCTCCATCCGCATCTCCACAGATAAACTCGGCATGCAAGTCAGCCATGATCGGGCAGAACAATATCACCATGACCGCAAGCATGAGTACATTAAGTTTGAAGCTCATACGATCCTCCTTCAATTTGGATTGTACGTCAAATGAAACACTTGTACATTTCCATCTACGACGGAATGGATAGGAATTTCAAATCAGTTCTTCGTAATGGAGAAATAAGTCTCGCGTTTCACTGCTAATAATATACAGAATAGACTCATACCCGCAAGTGGCTTTTCATGTTGTTCGCGCTATAAAAGGGAGTTAAAATGATTTTAACTGCAGAGTCTGTGAGGTTCCATTCCATTCATTTTATCCATGTTCCGCACAGATTGTCTTTGACGTTGTGCTGTATCAGGTCATATTATCGAGTACAGATGTTAAGCTGATTCTTATTTGGATAGTATGATAGATTAGCGGTTCGTTTTACTCGTGCATTGCTTTTCCGGTTATGCATAATTATCTTGCAGATGGTGATAGCAGGGTTATGGAAACCCGAAGGCGGCAGCGACAATATATGAAAAGACAGATGAGGACTGCCCGACAGTCAAGCTCTGGCTTCGAATTGTTTCTCAGGTAAGCGGAAATATAAGAGTGTGAGGATATGAGACAGTGAAACACAGGCAGGTAGAGTGTCAGTGTGACGAGCTTGTCACCATTGTGGACAGCATATCTGATGGTGTTATGGCCGTCGATCTTGACCATCGTATTACATTTATGAACTTTGCTGCCGAGCGTATAACGGGGTATTCGTTGAGCGAGGCTCTGGGGAGTAAATGCTGGGATATCTTCCACACCAATGTATGTAAAGACAACTGTCCACTAAAACGCGTAATGAATGATGGCGATTCACTGGTTAACAAACCGGTATGTGTTACCCGCCGGGATGGAAAACGTGTGCCTGTTAGCATTTCCGCAACACTGTTAAAGGATGAGAACGGAAAGATAACAGGCGGTGTAGAGACCCTCAGAGACCTCGACATGATCAGGCAACTCCACAATGAATATGAATCCCAGTATGTCTTTGAGGATATGATTAGCCGAAGCAAGAAGATGAGGGAGCTTTTCGACATCCTACCGGCTATTGCAGAGAGTGAAAGCACTGTTCTCATCGAAGGTGAAAGCGGGACCGGGAAAGAGCTTGTGGCAAAAGCGATTCACAGTCTCAGTAACCGCAAGAATGGTCCCTTCATTGCGCTGAATTGCGGGGCGCTTCCTGACAATCTACTCGAATCAGAACTTTTCGGTCATACCGCCGGTGCTTTTACCGATGCCAAAAAAGACAAAGCCGGTCGTTTTGCTCTGGCTGAAGGCGGGACACTACTCCTTGATGAGATCGGTGATGTAACCCAGGCTATGCAGGTAAAACTACTGCGGGTGCTTCAGGAGAAACTCTACGAACCATTGGGTTCAACAACATCCGTGTCTGCGGATGTTCGGGTAATAGCAGCGACCAACAAACAACTGGACGATCTTGTGGAGAATAAAGAATTTAGACAAGATCTCTATTACCGAATTAATGTCATGCGAATACGGATACCGGCACTCAGAGAGAGGAAGGAGGACATCCCCCTGTTAGTTGATCATTTTGTCGATCGCTTCAATCGTCTGCGCAAGAAAAATGTCCCGGGATTTTCACCTCCTGCATTGAATCTGCTTCTCAATCACGATTTTCCCGGCAATATCCGGGAACTGGAAAACATTGTCGAGCATGCATCTGTGCTGTGTGGTCAGGGAATTATCCGACCGGAACATCTCCCCGACTATCTTCAGGGTGATAGACCGGTCCCGGTCGTTGAGATTGCCGGTACACTTGCCGAGATGGAATCACTCTTCCTGATTGCAGCCTTGAAGAGAAACAACTGGTCTCGCAAGAAAACGGCTGCCGAGATAGGAGTAAATCCATCAACTCTCTACAGGAAGATAAAGAAACATGGATTAAAACTTCCTGATAGCAAAGAAAGGTTATGACTACCCTCTCTGCAATTGCATTTCCGCATGATTCAGCTTGAAGAACGTGCAATAGCGCACTGTCGCAACCGCCTTCAATACCTCGCTTCCAAACAATCATAAACGATAGATATCAGTAACCGACTGTAGCAAAATAACATACACTTGCAAGCTATGCCCCATAAGCATCCGGCACGGTTCCTGCTTTGCAAGTGGTTGGCATAAATATGGTGAAAGGAGATCAATGATGATAGGACTCGACAGGCTGATGGAGATAGAGGGGGTAGTTGGGGCGGGACAGTTCTCGAAAGATGGTAAGGTTATTCGAAAAGTTGGTGAATTGCCCGAGGATATGTTGACGAGTGCTGAACTCTGCGTCTGGCAGGATAAAGCATCCCGCGAGTTCTTGAAATTTCTTGACGCTAAGTCGGAACGAGAATGGCTGCCACTCTTTGGCTGGGTAGTCTGGGGCGCGAAATATTCTGTGGTTGTGGTCGGGAATACACGTGTCTTCGTAGAAACAGTACGTGGAGATTACAACCAGTTGATGGTTGATCTGATGGGATCGGATTCGACCGGTCCGCGGGTATTGAACTATTAGTTTCGCGGACGAAATCAAAATGGAGCTTATCAAAAGATCGATTAAGTGATAGAAACATCAGGAGGTAATCACAATGACTGGTCAGAATGAAACGAAACCGAACATTGGGGATGGGGTGTTTCACCCGAGTGCGAGACCGATGCAGGTGTATCTTGATAAGGAAGGTTGCATGTGGCTATGCGACAAGGGAATTGATCCCAACAAGGATTTTGACCAGCAGGGTTGCTGGCGTTGCAGAGACCTGACATTTACGAGGAATGATTGAGCGAATGCAATAATGAGTGAATGGTCATAGCGAGTCCGGAAGCGACTTTTTGAAAGGTTAGATTGAATTATAGCCGCTCTGTCTCGACATGGGGCGTCTGTCTGAAGAGATACTTCGGCCTGGACTGATTGACAAGATCGAGGAACTCAGTTGGGTGGGTCAGTACCCCCTGCGTGTATGGTATCAATACAATGTTTACACTTTGTATCATAACATGCATTACAGTTCTTCTTGCTTTGTGTGGCTGGTGTACTTACCGTGCACCAGCTTTTTTTGAATTATGTTGGCGCACGAGACGTACGCCAGTTATGAATAGACCTTTAACAAATCTCCCACAGAAGAGACTGTGGGGTATCCTAACTTCAGTCGCGTAGGTCAGGAGCCCTGCGCTCCTGACAAGAGCCCACATGAAATGTGGGCCACCCAATATTATCCGCGCCTTTGGCGCGACGCAAGAGCACACCTATGCGCTACGATCGCCACTCTCACACCAGAGTCTGTGGTGCATCCCAAATCCAGAATATAACTACACTCTCCCTTCCGCCCTCCACATCCATCAAACAGGTTGCGCGGGATTGGCGAATAATGTTATATTGTGTGCCTCAAGTATGAGGTGTGAATGGACAGGGAAGCGTTAGGATTAATAGAGACAGCCGGACTTGTAGCCGCAATCGAGGCATGCGATGCCGCCGCCAAGGCAGCGGCTGTCGATGTTTCATCCGCAGAGGTCACAGACGCCACATTCGTTACGATCAAGTTCGAGGGTGAGCTTGCAGCGGTTCAGGCGGCAGCGGAGGCCGGTGCTGCGGCAGCGCAGCGGGTTGGCGAACTTATTGCGGTTCATGTTATCCCGAGACCGGACGAATTACTCGGTACAATCCTCCCGCCCGGCAGATTCATCTCCAAATATCGGCCGACACCTCCCGGAGGACCGGATAGCGGGTCCGGGTCCGGACACACACAATCGAATGTAGAGAATAAGCCTGCGCAGGAAATTGACCCTGAGAGATATTTCGACATCACGGATGAGAAACTCGATGCCATGACTGTCGCGGAACTCCGTCAATTCGCGCGCAAGCTGCACAAACTCGATATGCGGGGTCGGGAGATATCGCACGCTTCCAAGACTCAGCTTATCGAGGAGATAAAGAGAGCGCTGGGGAAATAGCACTATGTTTATTGGCAAAGTTGTCGGTACACTCTGGTCCACGAAGAAGACCGTCAGCATAGAATCGCTCAGATTCCTGATCGTTCATCCATACGATCTCAACGTCGAACCGACACGGAATATCGTTGTCGTAGCGGATATCCTTGGAGCAGGCATCGGTGAGATGGTCATGGTGGCCTATGGCCGCGCAGCCCGTCTCGCAGTCGGCAATGAGGATACCTCCATAGAGGCAGCCGTCGTCGGTATAATCGATGAGATTGAGCTCGACGGCGAAGAGGTGCACTCAGACTCACATCTTGCGTACATAAAGTGGAGAGGCGAACCGCCAAAGGGACTTGAGGGCGGAAGCTGGAAGTACGGGGGCGAACCCGGATCGGGTTCATAGGCGATTTCGGGTATTCGAGATTGAGAAGGAGCTGTAGCCTCGATGGATCTTAGGGAACAGGTCAGGTCCGCCGGAGTTGTGGGCGCAGGAGGGGCAGGATTTCCCACACACGTCAAACTTAATTCCCGCGTTGAATATTATCTCGCCAATGGCGCAGAGTGCGAACCGCTTCTCGCAAAAGACAATGAGCTGATGAAGCGTGAGACCGAGAATGTTCTGCTCGGGGTCAATCTTGCCGGAAGCTATGTTGGTGCGGATAAAAGGTATATTGCCCTCAAGGAAAAACACAAACGCGCTGTCGGACAATTCCGGAGTCTCTGCCCGAAATACAATATCGAGATGTTTCTGTTCGGTGATTTCTATCCCGCCGGGGATGAGTACGAGGTCGTGTATTCGATTACCGGTAGGTTGATACCCCCGGAGGGATTACCCCTGCAGGTCGGGTGTATTGTCAGCAACGTCGAGACTTTGAGAAATATCAAGAATGCCGCTGACGGCAAGCCGGTTACACACAAATATCTGACTATCGCCGGCGCTGTCAAAAATCCGATGACTATCGAGGTTCCAATCGGTGTCAGTCTTCAGACACTCGTGGATGCCGCAGGGGGCACGGCATTCAGTGATGATGAACCGGCGGCTCTGGATGGCGGCGCAATGATGGGCAAGGTAAAGACTGATTTTTCCAAGCCGATTACGAAACTTTCCGGTGGATTTATAATTCTGCCGAGATCGAACAGGCTGGTCTATCGCAAGTCGATGCCTAAACGGCAATCCGACCGTATCGGCAAATCCGCATGTGACCAGTGTACATTCTGTACGGAATACTGCCCGCGGTATCTTCTCGGCTACAAGATAGAACCGCACAAGGTCATGCGGTCGCTTGGATTCGAGGGTGAGAAGCGCGAATTATTCTCAAAGCATGCGGTCCTCTGCTGCGAATGCAATATCTGCAGCCTGTATGCCTGTCCGGAGGATCTCGAACCGCGCGATGCCTGCGTTAATTCCAAGCTGGCATTGAAAGAAAAAGGCTTCAAGTGGGAGCAAACAGAACCTGTCAAAGTGCACCCGATGAAAGAGCATCGCCGTGTTCCGATCAAGAAGCTGCAGACCAGACTGGGATTAGACAAATACGCTCATCCGGCACCATTCACCGAGATTGATCTGAAAATCGACAGGGTGAATATACCGCTGCAACAGCATATCGGAGCACCCTGCAAACCAATCGTGGATGTCGGTGCGCATGTCTCAGTTGGTGATATGATCGGTGATGTTTCGGACGGGCAACTTGGTGCACCCGTGCACGCATCGGTAAACGGGCGAGTTACCGCCATTGACCAATCCGTTACCATAGAGGTGAACTGATGGCCGAAATTATACGTGAGTCAATCGGGCTGATCGAATTTTCCTCGATTGCCAAAGGGATAGAGGCTGCCGATGCCATGCTGAAAGCATCCGCTGTCGAACTCGTCATGAACCGTACTATCTGCTCCGGAAAATATATCGTAATGGTTACCGGGGATGTTTCGGCTGTTACGTCCTCCGTGCAGGATGGCGAAAGAGTTGCCGCAGAGGCTGTCATCGATACATTCATAATCCCGAATATCCATCCCTCCATATTTCCCGCACTTACAGCTACGAATATCGTCACCAACCTCGATGCTATGGGAATACTCGAATCATTCTCGGTAGCATCACTGATTGAGGGTGCCGATGCCGCAGTCAAGGCTGCCGAAGTCGAGTTGATCGAGATCCGTCTCGCGATGGCTCTCGGAGGGAAGGCGTTCGTAACCATGACCGGTGAGGTCTCTGCCGTGCGTGCCGCTGTTGATGCGGGAGCGGAGATTATAAGCCGACAGGGTCTGCTGGTAAACAAGGTTGTGATTCCACGCCCGACACCCGAAATCGTACGCGAGATACTGTAGCTTATGTGTAAGCTATAGTTCTTGGAATATTAATACTTCAATAGATTACAACAGCCGCAGCAAATATCAGATAAGCTCCGATAGTCAGCTTACCCGCTGTATCCGGCATTACAAGATTTGCAGCGTCCCTGCGGGCAAATGCGGAACCCGATAGAATGACAGTAAGGCAGATCCATACAATGAATGCAATCTCGATCATCGTGTCATGCAGATTGAATGTACCGAATGGCCATCCTCCCCAACCGGGTGGTCCGTTTATTGAACGGTCATACAGGGTAGTGAAGAATATCTCTCCGCAAGCGATAAAAATAGTCGTCCAGAGTATCTGCTTACCGAGCAGATTGATTGCATCCCAGCCCCTTATAATATTGAATGCTGTGAAGAATGCGAGGGTCGCTGTCAGTATTGCGCCGATCGCGAGAGAGGCCTTCAGGACTATAAGCCATGCCGGTGCGATTCCCTCGAAACGAAACGGAAGAGTGTTAGTCGAATCACTCGCCTGTTCGGGTAGAGTTACCAGAAGATTCCCATCCCGATCTTCCGCTTTGATGTAGTACAAAACCGAGTTCCCTCTTGGGTACGGAGGCATAAACACCTCGTAAACATCGAGAGAGTTTTCGGCTAATGCCATACGAAGCTGTATGAAATTGATACGCTTGCCCTCTATGATTTCCTCCTCGGTAATTGGAACATACATCAGAGTAAGATCGACATTACCGGGAGCTTTCGGACCATCGAAACGAACCTCGAACAGTGGAGATGTCTCATCCCCTTTGTGAAGATAGCGTGCGGTATGAGTCAACTTGTATGGATCGTTAAATGCAGTGATTGTCCTGGGAGTCGAATGCCGGGATGACGCAATATCCGCAATGAGAAGTAATAGAGCGGTGATTATTAGAGATAATATTACCTGCCAGGTCTTCACGATGCTTCATTTGCGGCTTTTGCCGCTTTCTCGGTTTCTTTCAGCTTTGCCTGCTGGTCGGCAATGGAGAGAGCGGAGATAATCTCATCCAGATCGCCCTCGAGAATCGAATCCAGTTGATGAACCGTAAGACCGATACGATGATCCGTTACCCGCCCCTGTGGGAAGTTGTAGGTTCTGATTTTGGCCGAACGGTCCCCGGTCGATACCATCGACTTTCGCTGGGATGCTATTGCATCATGCTGTTTTTCTCTCTCCTTCTCCAGAAGACGCGCGCGGAGTACTTTAAGAGCTTTCGCCTTGTTCTTGTGCTGCGATTTTTCATCCTGACAGGTAACGACCAGTCCGGTTGGCTCGTGCGTGATCCTAACAGCGGAATCGGTGGTATTCACCGACTGCCCTCCGGGACCGGTGGAGCGGAATACATCTATCTTGAGGTCATTCGGGTCGATTTTGATATCCACATCCTCGGCTTCCGGCAGAACCGCTACGGAGGCTGCTGATGTATGAATTCGTCCGGAGGATTCTGTAACCGGTACTCGCTGAACACGGTGAACACCGGATTCATATTTCATCTTTCCATAGACACCATCACCCGAAACGAGGAATATAATCTCCTTGAAACCCCCTACCCCGGTTGGGTGTGAAGACAGTATCTCCATTTTCCATCCCTGAGCATCGGAATACCGTGAGTACATACGGTACAGATCGGATGCAAACAGTGCGGCTTCCTCGCCCCCGGTTCCGGCACGGATTTCGACTACTGTATTCCGTGAGTCGTTGGGATCACGCGGCACGAGAAGGAGTTTCAATTCGCTTTCGAGTTCATCTCTCTTCTCTCGCAGCTCCTCAAGTTCGGCTTCCGCCATCTCGACGATCTCATCATCTCCACCCTCATCGATCAGTTCCTCGTTACCGGAAATCTGATTTACGACAGATTTGTATTCGCGGGCGACCTCGATAATCTCGGTGAGATCACGGTGTTTCTTCGAGACTTCCCTGATCTTTCTCGGATCGGCAACTACCTCCGGAGAGGCGAGTTTTTCGGATATTTCCTCGAATTTCTTTTCGAGTTGTTCAATTATATCAAGCATTGGATTAACTGTTAAGTGATACTTCACCCTGCTCAGTTTCTGAGCGAAGAGCGTTGTTAAGTGATGATATGGCAACCTCGAGCTGTCTGAGGGATGGCTCGCGTGTTGTGATTGCCTGAAGCCATATACCGGGAATGATAAGCAGCCGGGTCAGGCGATTGTCACGTGTTTTCCCGGAGAGTTTGAGAAGCTCGTACGACCCGCCCGCAACAAATGGCAGAAGTGAAAAATGGATCAGGAAACGAGTCAGAAGAGTCGGAGGTGAGCCGGTCCAGATCGAATATACTGTATCTGAAATGCTGTAAACGAGCATTGCGAATATCGCCACTATCAGAATAAAACTCGTCCCGCAGCGGGGGTGACGGGTAGAATATTTCTTCGCGTTCTCCGGAGTCAGATTGACACCGGCTTCGTAGGCATTGATTGTTTTGTGTTCAGCGCCGTGATATTGAAATACTCTCTTGAACTCGCCAAAGAATGATATCCCCCAGATATACAAGAGGAACATCACAACACGAATCGCACCCGCGACAAGATTAAACGCGAGAGCATCCTTATCGACATTCAACAAGGATGAAAACCAGAGAGGCAGAAAGAAGAAAATACCGATTGCCAGCGCGAGAGCGATTATAACGGTAACCGCGAGCATAAACGATGTCGACTTGGACGGCGTTCTGTCATCGACATCTTTCCCCTCTTGCTTATCAATATCTATTGAGGCGACTTCCGCGGAGAAATTCAGAGAGCGGATTCCTATAACGAGCATCTCGATGAACGATATTGCACCCCGGACTATGGGCAGACCATAGAGTTTGTTACGCTTCGAAATCGGTACGAAATCCTCGTTCCGGACTTCGATAGTGCCGTCCGCCCGCCTGACCGCAGTCGATACACGGTCAGTGGAACGCATCATGACACCCTCGATTACAGCCTGTCCTCCAACACTCAAATCGGGCATTTCACACAACCCCAAACTTGACCGGATTGGTCTATTTTTGACAAAGAAATAGCGACACCCACTATGAGTGTCGCTATAAATTCGCTACTTGGATTTTTCAGATTCATTCTTCGGCTTGTTGTTGGCGTCAAGACCATATTTCCGTCTGTAACGCTCAACACGTCCCGCAGTATCGACCAGCTTCTGTTTACCGGTGAAAAACGGGTGGCACGCCGAACATATATCGAGCTTCAGTTCATCTGCAGTCGAGCGGGTTTCAAAACTGTTTCCGCACGCGCAGGTAACTGTAACCTTCTGATATTTCGGATGAATTTTCGGCTTCAATCGAATACTCCTTTGAAATTACCGCAACAATCTATCCGATTCTCGGCAAAAATCAAGCATTTTGTATCCATATTTATTGAACTGTGCAGATATTGGATGGTTCCATAACGAATAAGAACCATGTTGGCAAATGTGTTTATTATCAGGCTGATTCAGAATTAGCACTATCTAATCCGAAACGGAGGTTCGAAATGTCACATCCGGAACTCAATGCAACGGTAATTTCCCGGATGGATGTCACTCCCCAAATGATAATCCTCCGCATCGCACCGGACGGTTGGGAACTCCCTGAATTCCATGCGGGACAATATGCTATGGTGGGATTGCCGTCATCCGCACCACGATGTGACAACTCAGAACAGGAATCAGATCAGTCGGATCGGTTCCTTACGCGGTCGTATTCGGTGGCATCAAGCGCAAAACCTAGATCATTCGTGGAATTTTTTATCACACTTGTACCAGACGGAGCAATGTCACCGAGGATTTTCGCGCTTCAGACGGGAGACAAAGTCTGGCTTTCGAAAAACATGACCGGATTCTTTACGTTTCAGAAAGTCCCCGAAAATTCAAATGTGATTCTGCTTGCCACCGGATCAGGTATTTCACCCTGCATGGGAATGGTACGAACACACCTTACACTCCACTCTGGCAGGAGAATAATCCTCGTGCACGGCAGCCGCAGTTCGAATGAGCTTGCATACAGGTCCGAGTTGATTGCGCTCGACCGAATGATCGACAATTTCAATTATGTGGAGACAATCAGTAGACCGGATGATGAGCCTGTCAAATGGCAGGGGCGTACGGGATATATTCAGGATGTTTGGAGGGATGGTACAATCGACAGCCTCTGGGGGTTTCATCCGTCACCCGACAACACGCATGTGTTCGTATCGGGTAATCCTGCAATGTGTGATGAAGTCACGAAACTACTTGTCGATGAAAGTTTCAGTGAGCATACATTCAAGGAACCGGGCGAGCTTCACTTGGAGAGATTCTGGTAAGATTCAGATAATGCGCTCGTATGTCTCACACTCGAATTGAACAGCCGAGAGGGCGAGTACACGTGACACCTCCCATCTGTATGTAGGATCGCTGATGATAGAGATAATGAAATCTCGCAATTCGCTGTATGGACAGATCGCTCTCCAACATAAGTCCAGTATCTGAGGCTGGCTGAGTGGTGTGAAACGTCTGTTTGATGTCTGAATCTCTGCAAGTGCACATAAACCGCCGTCGAACTCGACCGCTCCGCGAAGAGCTACGTAAGTATATACCTCGTTGAGTTGAAAACCTGCCTCGATTCGGATGTCAATATCATGTAATAGTCCGTATGAGTAAGAATTTCCCGCCCCCTCGGTTTTGTGCATGATCTCTAATTGCTCACCTGTAAGATATGTAACGAATACTTCGGCTTCTGTATTCTTTGAGGGTGAAATAGTTGCCGGGATTGATCCGTAGGGTGCGAACATAGCCGCATAAACAAAATCGAAATCGCGTATTGTACCCTTCAAAACCGGGATGCTGACACCGGGAAAGAATCGACCGAACTTCCTTCTCAATTGCAGGGGTGATGCATTCGAGCCATACGCAAGCACCGGGATTCGTTTTTCGAGTTCGAGTTTGCCGATATCATCGGGAATATCGCATACCGCACCATCGCGGTAGAGATATGAATTATCCGGTCTCTCGAAGGGATAGGCGAATGCGAAATCAACCCTGCGTTCTATGTCATCCATATCATATTCTCCGGTCTACGAAGTCCCATCGTACCCAATTATAACGTATTCCACCGCAAACGCATAGACAATCCGACAGGATCAAATAGCGTTGACTGAAATCCAACAAATTCCTATCATGCGCCCGTCGAAGGGCTGGATATACTATGGAATTCCATGAACTACTGAGTTTCGGTGTTGTAATCACACTCGGGATACTCGGGGGTAAGGCTTCACACCGGATTAAAATCCCGAAAGTGACCGGCTACATGCTCGTCGGTCTGATCTTCGGTCCGTCCGTCCTCGGGCTGATGTCGCAGGAGACTCTGTCCGATATCAGGCTAATCAATGACATAACCCTGGGGCTGCTTCTGTTTGCAATAGGTGGCGAGATCGACTTTCAGAAGCTGAGAGCGATGGGTCGCAAGGTGATCTATATCGCTGTCGGTGAGAGTATCGGTGCATTTATACTCGTCTTTGGTGTAACGCTTGCTGTATCGAGAGATTTTGGTCTCGGGCTTCTCCTCGGATCAATTGCAATCGCGACAGCGCCCGGCGTAACCCTTCTCGTAACACGCGAATATGACACGAAGGGTGAGCTGACCGATACACTGCTCTCGGTTGTGGCGATCAATAATGTAATCTGTCTGGTTGTGTTCCGAATCTTCTTCGCATCTTACTCTCTGATGGAGGGTGTGGCTTTTCTCGATGTCATGTTCGATCTGTTTAAGGAACTTGTCGTATCGGCGATTATCGGAGTTGGAATCGGCGGGCTTATAACCTACTGGGAGAAAAAGATCGATGATATGTCGGAACTGCTGCTGGTTATCATCGGAGGTCTGCTGCTTGCGATAGGACTCTCGAAAACTCTCGGCATTTCGCAGCTTCTGGTTTCAATGATAATCGGTGCGGTCACGAATAATATGTCGATGATGCACCGTCTCGTCTATCCTGAGATGCGTCAGATGGAAATGCCGTTCTTCATAGCATTCTTCGTGCTCTCCGGCGGGAGTCTTCATCTCGGTTCTCTTCCAATGCTCGGATTGCTCGGTGTAGCGTACCTTCTTGCTCGACCAATTGGCAAAATAATCGGATCATACCTGACAGGACGTCAATACGGTGCTTCGAAACCGGTCCGTAATTATCTCGGACTCGCACTGTTCCCGCAGGCGGGAGTTGCTATCGGAATGGCTCTGGTTGTTACGGAATCACATCCGGAGATGGGGCATGTGGTCGAGACGGTCGTTCTGTCCTCGATTATAATCTATGAAGCAACGGGACCGTTTCTTACAAAACTTGCGCTCAGCCGGGCGAAAGAGATCCGCAGATACTGATTATCCCACGATATTCCGTCCACCATCGACTGTAACGAAGTGCCCGACTATCATGCCGGCCTGATCTGAACAGAGGAACGCCACGACATTCGCGACATCCTCCGGCTCGATAATCCGTCCGGCGGGAGTATGGTATCTCGCATGACCGAGAACCTCATCCGCACCCGGTATCGATCTCGATGATTTCGTGTCTGCAAGCCCGGCAAGAACGCCGTTCACGATGATACCCTTGCGGGCAAGCTCATAGGCGAGACCGCGCGTTGTGGATTCGAGTGCGGCTTTCGCCGGACCCACGACACCATACCCGGGGATTACCCGCGCTCCGCCGTCGGAGGTTATTGAGACGATTCGTCCCCAACCGTTCATGAGCGTTTCGGCGAGTTGCGCCATTGTCAGAAGAGACCGTGCTGACGCCGACAGCGTGACATCCCAGTGTTTGGTTTTCGAGTCTATAAGTTTACCGGGTACGCCCCATGCGGCATTCGCTATCACTATATCGAGACGACCGAAATTCTCGCGTACCTCATCGAACATTCTGGCGATGTTCTCCTCTTTCCCCACATCGCCACGAACTGCAAACGCCCGTCCGCCGTTTTTCTCGATCTGTTTTACGACATCCTCGGCATCCGATTTCGACCGCCGATAATTCACGGCGACAGCGACACCCTCGCGGGCGAGTCTTAAGGCGATTGCGCGTCCGAAACCGCGCGAGCCTCCGGTTATCAGTGCATGTTTTCCATTTAATTCGGGATACATCCGTACATGCCTCCCTGCATGTTCAAAGAAAAAGCACGGTCAGATGACACGGGCTGTGTTAGCCTCATTCGACTATGATTCAACGATGATAGTTGGTGAATGTTCCCCGGTTGTGGAGTCGGGAGTGGTTATGGCAGATCACAATTCAGATGAAATCGGAATTGTGATCTGCCATGAAGATGTTGGTGCACGAGACGTACACCAACCACAGGACCTATACTAACCTGTCACCCCTGCGCAGGCAGGGGCTCAGTCCTTGTCTGTAAAGGGTAATGTAGTTGTCATATAAAATGTTGATGTCGGTCTTCATGTGAATCATGCGCAGATTATTAGATTCGGCATGTGTTGTAATTATCCAGTGTCCGCTATCTAACACCTTGCCTGGATTCCCGCCTTCGCGGGAAAGACAGGACTTGGATTTACCTAAGTCTAATTTTCGCGCCGGAAGGAACCCTTTCCTTCCGGCAGAGTATCGTATGCGCCATGAAGGGATTCCCGACAGCGCATATTTTATAAGATCGAATGATCACAAGAAGGGTAGCTCAACCTGCAGGTGAAGCAATTTTGTAGAATCACTTTAAATTCACGATAGCATGATCTAATATTTTCTGGAATATCCTCAGTGGTTTATTGTCTAATCAAAAAGAGGAAAGGTACCTTTGAATAAGTATTGACAGAATCTGACAGAGCCAAAAAAGAATAGCAGAAACGTGATCTGTCATTGATATTGGATGTGCCGGTTCATATATTATGACAAAGCAAAAAAGATAACGACGGGACATACAGTCCCCACCTCAAACTTGGAAAAGGGCTTAATTATGGGAAAACCAATTTTATTCACGGTGCTATGTCTGTTTCTCTGTTGCGTTGCCTGCTCTGATTCTGATTCGAACGCAGGCAATTCGGATGCAGGTGAAGATCCAGTAACCTATGACATTGAGGTTGATTGCCAAGAGAATATCACTCCATTTGGTAGTTATTCTGGAGAGGGCAATGTATGTGATGTCTTTCCTGATAAGGCAAGACCAATCTTTACTAATAGTGATCTTGAACTCACAAACGAAAAACTCTATGCGGTCTTTGATAGTCTCACTGTATATGCTAACTGCAATAGAGATTCAATATTGTTAAATGGTAATTGGACTTATGAACATGACAACTACCTCTGCTTTATCAATGGATTCCTCAATGCAGAAGGTCAGTATTCAGGTCTATGTGGACTGTCTAGAAGTTGGTCGTATCGAGGCAAGGGGTGGTCGTTTGTTGCTAGTTGGACGCTCGACATAGACATTATGATCGAATGGTGCACATGCCATGAATTAGGTCATCAGTTAGCAAAATTGAGTCATCTTTGTGAATATGATCCATTCGTCGGATTAACAATGAGTGGAGACCACTCAGAAGATGATTGCCTAATGGCAGAACAAAATCCTACTGAATGTACACATAAGACGGTATTCCCGTTATCGTTTTGTAGTTATTGCGCTGCGAAACTATCTCGTTAACCAAGAAGGGAGAAAATACTGTGTATATTAAAACACGCCTCATAGTACTGATAATATGTATGATTTTTCAATCTGGTCTTATTTCACAAGTCGGAGCATCAGAGATCAATCTTGAAATCCAATCCAGTGGAAATCTGTGTCATGTTGATGAACCATTTTGGATCGATATCCTTTTAATAAATCAGAGTTCAGATACCTTGGTATTTCCATTTCCTGCACCAGAGACTGAGAAGATAACATTCAGAGGTGAACTTCGAGGCAGGAGGTTCGGATATCAGGGGCTGAGCATGTCTTTCATAGATCACCCTGTTGTTGTCCTTCCCCCTGGTGATACTGTCTTACACACTTTGAATTTCTGGGATTCTTTCCTTCAAGATGAGGACTGGCGGCGTGATCCGCGTACGGGCCAAGTAACTCTAAGTTGCAGCTATGGAACTCTTGAATCACGCAATGAGCTTTCATTTACTATTGAGAAACCAACAGGACCGTATGCAGCAGCATACAAGCTAATGAAGAAGTACGAGGATTCTCTCTACGAATATCCGAGTACTAGTCTTGAAGAAAGGCTGCGATATCTGGAACAGATTGTCGAGCTGTACCCTCATACCGGGTATGCAGAGAGAGCTGTATGGTTATTATCACTATTCGGTGGTGGTGATGCAAGTTCCCGAAGGCAGAAGTATGTCACGATGTTGATCGAGGAGTATCCATCTTCAGGATATGTGAAAGAGTGCTTGCCAAAATATCTTTTTAAATTCGAGAAGTCCAATAAGGATTCAGTTTTGAGAACACTTCAATCACCGGACAAGCCATTCCGCATGCGGTTGTTAGTCTCTAATTGGATAAAGGGGTACATATTCCCCTAATAAAAGGGTTAAGGAGTAAAGTATGAAATGCATAATATCATTAGTAGCAATACTTGTCTGTCTCTCGACTACGCCGACACCCGGTTGCGCGCAGACAGTCTGCGTGTTGTCGGATACCGCCCCGGGTGAGCCACCCGTGCTTGATCGAACAAGTAATGAGAATATTGAAATTGTACTTAATGGAAGTGGAACAGGTTGTTATGTGGGGGAGCCATACTGGCTTGATGTATTGGTGATCAATATCAGCAATGACACATTAACAATTGAGTACCCGTCCCCCGAAGATGATTTAATGCATTTCGATGGGAGTTTTCATGACATGCCACTTCACTATGAGGGGATACATGTTCATTCGAAGGTCCTCCCAACGGTGGATATCCCACCCGGGGATACGGTCTACCGCGTATTCAACTTCTGGGAGTCATTCCTTTACGCAGAGAAGTGGGGGCTGCTGCCGAAAACGGGTACCGTAAAGCTGACCGCGAGAATCGGTGGAGTCATAAGCAATGAGATCTCGTTTAAGATAGAACAACCGACCGGTCCATAAGCCGAGGCATATAATCTGTGGAAGCTGTACAGGGGATCGTTCAGAGCACGCCCAACTCCAACCAATGAAGAGAGACTCGCCTATCTAAAACAGTTACTCGCGAACTACCCCGATACGAGATATGCTGAACTGGCAGTCTTCAAATTGATGCGCTATAGCGGAGAATTCGGAAGCCCCGAGCAGCAGAAGTATGCTCAAATAATGATAGAGAATTATCCGTCATCGGGTCTAGTGAAAGGCTGTCTATCGGTCTATCTGAAGAAGTTCGATGAATCAAAGAGTGACTCGGTCTTGAAATCGCTTCAATCACCGGATAAGCCATTCCGTATGCGTTTGATAGTATCGAATATGCTAAAGGGGTACAGGTGTCCATAAAAAAGGGTTAAGGAGGAGCGGATGAAATGAAATTAAAGGAATCTGTCAGTGTAATAAGGATAGAGAGGTGGAGAAATGTCATTGATGTTGGATGTGGCGGTCCATATATTTTGACAAAGCAAGAAAGATAACGACGGGACATACAGTCCCCACCTCATACTTGGAAAAGGGCTTAATTATGGGAAAACCAATTTTATTCACGGTGCTATGTCTGTTTCTCTGTTGTCTTGCCTGCTCTGATTCTGATTCGAACGCAGGCAATTCGGATGCATGCGAGTGTATCGTTACATACGACATAGAGGTTGACTGTCAGGAAGATCAAACTCCATTTGGAGAAAGCGGGGGAGAGAATGGAATTAGAAACATATTTCCTGATTCTACGATGCTATTCTTTTATGAAAGTGATATGTTTCTCTCACGAGAAATGATAAAAAGAGCAGACTTAATTGATTATGCCAATGATAATAGAGACAAGGAGTCGATAGGAGGGAAATTGCGTTCAGTACACGATTTCTACCTCTGTTTCGTTGAGGGATTTCTCGACGATGATGGTAACGTGCTTGACAGTATAGCAGGTGAGTCAATCATGACTGGGATAAAAGGACAGCGCTGGTCATTTATAGCAACTGGTACTCTGCTCCAAAACTATGACCTTGTTCAATGGTCGACCTGTCACGAACTGGGCCATCAATTGGCAATTCTACAACACCTTTGCCGACTCGATCTATATGGGAACCCGGAGCTGTCCCCTAGACATTCTGATGAGTCGTGTCTTATGTCTGCTACTGCACCATATCCAGTTTGCACGAATGAATCAGTCTTAAGTGATATGCATTTCTGTGATTCCTGCGTTAAGAAATTGTGTAGATGAATTGGAAAGGAGTTGTTTAATGAGTCAATATTATCATATAATCATGTTGGTTTTGCGGATTGTCGCATTAACTCATACCGATCTAAATCCTGTAACAAATGAATTTGTCGAAGTTAAGCTTTTTTGCAGTGATATACAGTCCTATGTAGAGGAGCCATTCTGGATAGACGTTCTGACGATCAATGTCACTAATGACACAATTCGAATTCCATATCCGGCACCCGAGGGGGAGATTATGGAATTCGAAGGGACTTTCCATAACCAATCTCTTTCCTATGAGGGAATAAGTACCCTATCTCTCAAGACACCGATTGCTGAGATTCCTCCCGGGGACACGGTCTATCGTGTATTTAATTTCTGGGAGTCATTCCTTCTTGCAGAAAAGTGGTGCAAGTTGCCAAAGACGGGGACTGTTACATTGATTGCGCGCTTTGGAGGTGCTCAAAGTAACGAGATATCCTTCACCATTGAGAAACCGACTTGTTTAAATGTGGATGCTTATAATCAATGGCGAAAATATAAGGATTCATACTGGATTTATCCAGTCCCGACTAATGAGGAAAGACTTGACTATCTTCAGCAATTAGTCTCAAATTATCCAAACACCGGATATGCTGAATGGGCTCTCTATGAATTGATGCGGAAGATTGCAAAAGGTCATGATAATCCACAGAAGCAATCTTATGCTAAGTTGTTGATAGAGGATTATCCTTCGTCTGGCTTCGTGAAACAGTGTTTACCTGTATATCTGACTCCCTTTGCCAAGGCAGAAAAAGACTCCTTATTGAGATCATTTCAATCACCGGACAAACCGCTACGCATGCGTTTAATAGTCTCTAACAGACTTAAGGGATTCAAATATCCGTAAAATAAAGGGTTAAGGAGGAAAGTATGAAATGCATAACTTTTCTAATAACAGTACTTGTCTGTCTCGCGATCGTGCCGATGCCCGGATTTGCGCAGACAGTCTGCGTGTTGTCGGATACCGCAAAGGTTCGTCTCAATCTCGATGTTCTAACTACTGCAATTCGAGCCATTGACATGCCAATGCTGAGCAACATCATCGGTGAAACAGTCATAGCAGACGGAGAAGCTCTGAGCCGGGACGCTTTCCTTCAGGAGATATCTACAGCAGCTGAGGGACTCTGCACAAAGGCACCGAGTATCTCGCATCCGTCCGGCGAACCAATGCCCCCGCTGTGGGATTTCGATATCGAGTTTTCATCCCTGTCTTTCCAGGGAGATACCTGTACGGTAGATTGCAGGGTCAGATTACACCGGAATCCGACTTCCGACTTTACAGTGGAAACATACACATTCACAAAGATTGGAAAGCAATGGATGCTGACCGAATTGGATGAGACACTGGATTATCTCATCGGAAAAGGTGGTAAGAAGTGATTGGGAAACATAAATGTACAATAATCGGATTGACGATTGCTTTTCTTGCAGTATCGCTCTGCTCGGCATTCGCCTCCGAGTCGATGATCAAGCGGAAGATATTCAGCACCCCCGAGGTTGTTCGACTCACCGAAAGCCAATCTCGTTCATTGTGGGGACACAATATATTCGCCAGTCCAGAGGCGATTGGTGTGTCGTATGTTGTCGATATTCCGGATGGTATTTTGTTCTCAAGCGCATTTTTCGTCGTGGATTCACACTGGGATCGCATGGTATACAGAAATGATCCTGATGATGGGTGTATTCATGCCTACGGACAATGGGGGGAAGATAACGGACCATATTTCCGTACACCGTCCGATATAGAGGTCTTTGCGCCACAGAGTGAGACTTCCATCTGGACCTATTACAAAATATTTGTTGCGGACTGGGGAAATCACCGTGTTAAACGGCTCGATTATAACTGGTACACGGGTCAATTTACGGATCTGGCTCCAATTGAAGACATAGCACACCCCAGACATCTGGCTTATCATAACGGCGGTACGTTTGACGATCTGACTGACGACAGAATCTGGGTACTCGATGCAACAGATAGACTGTTGTTGTAACGGAATCCGGCCAACTCGTAACGTCTTATGGCGGTAACGGCTCTGATATCGGTCAATTCGACAATCCGAGTTCAATCTGCTGTGGAAGGTCGTGTCAATGGGGTTATAATCCTGACTTCCAACCCTATGCCAACAATGATCTACTCTATGTTGCGGATTGCGCTAATGGGCGTTTGGTTCGACTCTATACATTTAATGATGAAGTGACCTGGGACAGGACATACGAGAACATTGGTTTGGTACCATACATCACCGACCTGGAGACTGATAATTTCGGGCATGTTTGGGCAACTGTTGGTGATGGATTTCAACATGGTGTAATTGCAAAATTCACTCACGATCTGGTTCTGTTGGATATATTCGGAAACGATGCATCTGATGATGGTGATTTTTGCAATCCTGTAGCTTTGACCAATGTCGGCGGCATACTTGGTGTCGGTGATATAATGGTTGTAGAAGAATGGGCAGACAATTCCGGTCTTCAGCACTATTTCATTGGAACGGATTTCAGTGATTTAGCTGTAACACTGTTTGATAATGGTGATAATTGTGAAGCTGCAATCTTTTTCAGGCTGTTTGACTATGGGTATTTGAGTATCAAAATCTTTGATTCACAGGGGCAACTTGTACGGAATCTTTCTCCGGGAGCAAGGGTCGCATCCGGTTGGAAGTACTACTTCTGGGATGGCAGGGATGATTCAGGGATTCAAGTCGAAAACGACTACTACACGATTGAGGTTGCTGATACATCAGCTTATGTCATGATAGAAGATTGGCAACCTGCCAATGTCGTAGTTGATTCATTGAGATTCTACTATTGCGATCTTGGATTTTGCTCGACCGGTTTGGGTGCGACGCATCCACCGGCTGACTGTAATGCTGATGGTTCACTGGATATAGATGATGTCGTCTGTATGATTCAATACCTTTTTAGTGGTGGCACTACATGGTGCCTCCCATATAGTATTGATGCTTACATGACGGGTCAGGGTGATATAGATGATGTTGTTTACCTGATAAATTATCTCTATAGTGGTGGTCCATCTACTCCCACGTGCGAAGAATGGGTTACCTATAATGGTTCACCAGCATGTGAATAACCGTTTCTTTCAGAGAGCATTTCCATAAACAAAAGCGACCGTATGGTGCGGTCGCTTCGTTATTGTATCTATCTTTATATGCTGATTAAAGCCTATCCAGCCGAATCATTGTAGCGTGTGAAGATACTCAGCATACCAAAGATTACTATCGAGATGAAAACGCCCACAACCGCCGGATCAATCTGTGCAATGAGGTTCTCGATTGAATCGGACAGGAAACTCCATTCATATTTTCCATACAACCAGTTGAACAGACGGTAGGACATCGTAATCAGGGTGGCTCCGAGCATTGTTATGAAAATATTGCGGTTGAGTCTCTTCGATTTTTTCTTCCAGATAGCCCCCAGAGTTACCGGCAGAATAACCGCCGGCGCCCACACATGATATGTAAACAACAGGAGATCGATAATATCCGTCCAGACAATCGCGATAAAAATCGCTGCCAGACCGAGCGCCGCTGTGCATATTCGAGCAAGCCGGAGCATCCGACCATCCCCGGTGTCTTTCCAGCCAAGCTGATGCTCGAACAGGTCTTTGACAAAGATAGCCGTTGCCGAATTAAGCGCCGAGTCCGCAGATGACATCACCGCCATCAACAGCGCGCCGATCATCAGCCCGGCGATAATCGGGCTGTGAAGCTGCTGTACCACCATCGGAAGCGCCTGCTGGGGATCGATGTCCGGGAAATGTATCCGTGCATAGAGCGCGATGAAAAACAGGATCACCGGGAATGTTATAGCGAGAAAGAAACCGACTCCCGCAATTCCGATCTTGGTTTCCCGGATGTTTTTCCCGACACAGTACCGAGTGGCATATCCGGGTGCGAATGTTTCCCCGAGAAGGAATGCGAGAAATGTCGTTATCAAGAATACCCAGCCCTTGCCACCCTCGAATGCGAAGAAATTATCCGGGATCACCCGATTGCGTGTGAATTCTCCGGGGTATGCATCCTGAAGGATCGAGAGATTGCGCCGTCTAAGATCGCGTCCGTCCTCCGGTTCATCCTCGACCAGTGCAACAGATTGTTCTGAGAGAGTGAGATGAGCTATTTTGTCTTTCGTGAAGAATTTCCGTTCATCGAGGATTTCATTTAGACCGTCGACGAGGAGTCTCTGGCGCTGATGTGAAAATGTACCCGCGCTGTCGGGTGTGTTAAGCTGCTCTATCTCATCATCGGTGAAATGGCTTCTTATAGTGACAGCAAGCGAGTCGTCCCCGACAGCAATCTTGTGACCCAGCGATTCGGGAGATTCAAGGTCAATGGAACCGAAGCGAGTCGGTACGAACTTGCCGGTATCTGAGTTGTAACTTACGACTATATCCGGGATACAGAATGCGAGCACGATTATGAATCCGGCAATCAGCACGATGAACTGATACATATCCGTGTGGATTACAGCGAGCAATCCACCGGCGGTGCTGTATATCACGACCAATAATCCTGAGATAAGGATAGCCCACCTTAGAATATTCGTGGCATCCGCGACGGAGGGCATGATAGCTGCAAGTACGGTTCCGAATGCCGCCATCTGAGCCGCTACAATGAACACGGAGAAAAGAAGCGACAGGATGAGCATGATGAACCGTGAGCCTTCACCAAAACGGTGACCGAAATATCCCGCGACGGTATAGAGTTCGGCTTCCCTGAACTGAGGTGCAACCACGAGACCTGAGAAAATGAAATGGAGATACCCGCCGGTTGAGACGAGGAGCATCAGAATACCCCATTCATAGGTCTTGCCAATAGCTCCGATTGAGTATCCGCCGCCGATAACCGTTGCGCCCATTGTCGCAAACAGGAAAAACCAGCGCACATTTCGTCCGGCAACGAGGTAATCGTCGGCATCCCCGATGCGCTTGGATTTCATTACCCCCTTGACAAATACGAAGAGAACATAAGCTATTACGATTGCCCAGAGAATGAGTCTATCCGACAAGCGACCCTCCCGTCAGACTGTCGATTTATCCCTATTCCTTGTCGTACTCCTCCAGAACCGGGCTGAGATTCGCAAGGGTCTCACTCGAGAGCATTCTTTCGAACTCGCTGAGACTCGGTCTTATCTCCTTGTCGATATATCTGCTGCTCATAAGTCTCAGCAGTGCGGAGTAGTTCAATTTGAATTTGATGGAATCGCCAACCTTTAGATTTCGTGGATTATCCCCGACATTTACCACGAGTATGTCGCTGCTTGCTCCGGCTATCTCATAATCCGGGTTCAATGGTGCAAGACCATTGATATCGGTATCGAGTTGGCCGACACTGACGAGTGCCCGATGCCCACGCTGTCCTCTTGGCGCATCTGGACTGTCATTGCCGGATTCGAATGGGGTTTTGGTGCCGGTCTCACCCGGAGGGGTAAGGCCTTTCTCTTTGATCTCAGCGATCTCCGCTTCGAGTACAATTGCATCATCTCTTAGTCCGGAGAGGGTACCGCCGTTTATCAGGTCTGTTCCGAGGAAGATTGCCTCGCCGATTCTGAAATGATTTATCGGTGTGGGGAGAGATCCATCCAGGATGAGTGGCAGTACGGACGATGACCCTCCGGAGATCATAAACAGTTTGCGCTTGAATTTAAGTTCGAGCAATTCTCTATAGAGTATCAACTGCATGAACTGATCCACAGTGGGGACAGCCCCGGCAAGACAGCCGAGATTCGCGCCGATTCCGAGAACTTCGATATTGTCCAGCATGAAAACACGCTCGTAGAAATCCATCAACGTCCCTGGGAGTATCCCCTCTCTCAGATCTCCAAGTTCTATCATTATGATAATTCTGTGAGTCTTGTTCTGACGACCCGCTTCTTCATCCAGTTCGTTAATGACTTCAAGTTCACTGTTCAGGCTGACATCTGTGTATCGGATCACATCCTCAATAGAGGATAAATCCGGCACTCTGAGATACCAGGTCTCCATGTCGGGTCCCACCCGCTCGATATGTGTGATATTTTCGAGTCGGGAATCGCCGATCGAACGAACACCAAGCATCTGAAGAGCGCGGATCGTGTCTGTATGTCCGCAGAGTACCTTGGTCACAACGGTCCATGATGATCCGTGCTTGTCCATCCAGCCCGCGATCTCCGAAAGGTTGTGTCTCAACCTCGGAAGATCGATTATGACTCGGTTCATTTTATGTACCTCATCTCGGCGTATTTTGTTGTCATGCCGAGTCTTTCATAGAGGCGCTTGGCGGGGTTGTCGTATTCGACATGTAGTTTAACATCACCGTCCGCGGTGTCGAAACCCTTCCTGACGATTTTGCCGCCAACTCCCTGTCCGCGCTGGGACGGATCCACAGCTACGAAGAGAAGGATGTTCGGTGGGATGAATCCCTCCATAGGAGTTCTGAGCATTACGAGTGCGCCGACAGTTTTCCCGTCTTTCTCACCAAGAAGTATAAATCCACCCTTGTTCGGCTCATCTGAGAGTGCGAACTCCATCCCCGACTTGATATCCTCAACTGTATCTTCGTAAGGCTTGAGGCTTTCGTGAAGCCATTCTGCAAGTTCGTCAAATGAGGTCCAGGCGGGGAAATCGGTTTTCTTGCGGAGCACGTGGATCTTGAGAGCTGTCTGTGGTTCGGTTTTTGTATCTTTTGAAGTCAAAATGTTCAGCCTCTCGCTTTCTGTCCGGATACGAACTGGATAATTGAAACAGTACAGAGTATCCGGGGATTACAGGTATTGTTGAGAAGGCTTTCTTAAATTACCTCCGGTAAAATGGTTAAAGCCCATAAAATCAACATATTGTTGCTTAAATACTTAACAAAGTTGCCTCATATTCCAAGTTTTTTCTCAAAAAAGTCTGTAATTTGAAACGCAGGCAAGCGTAACATGTTCCTTTTCAAGAGGCTACAAGCGATATATATTCAACTTTTGAACTTATACAAAACATGCTATTTTGGGGTTTTAGTGACCGATAATTGATTAAATGAGGAATTGTGGAACGTAGCGATTACAAAAACAGCTCCGTATTCATGCTTGTTGCGCTGTTTTGGGGAGCAAACTGGTTCGTAGTTAAAATAGGTCTCGAATCGGCGCCACCACTCTGGCTTGCCACAGCTCGATTTGTTGTATCATATATAGTACTCGGTATAGTAATTCTGTTCAGGCGACCCGATTTCTCATCTGCGCGAGCCAATATCGGCAAGATTGCATTCTCGGGAATCTTCTCATACTCACTCAGCTATGCTTTTGTTTACTGGGGGCAGGGGCTTGTGTCATCGGGACTTGCGGCAATTCTGTTTGCAACGGTAACATTCTTCGTTGCTATTTTCTCTGTCTGGATGTTGCCGGATGAAAGGATGACAATCTGGAAACTTGCCGGAGTTGTTTCGGGTTTCCTCGGTCTCGTTGTGATCTATTATACGGACATATCCCTGCAGGGTGAGAGCGCAGCGCTTGGTTCACTTCTGATAATCCTCGGAGCATCCGCTGCAGGTTTCTCTACCGTGTTTGTTAGAAGATATCTCAAAGATATCGATCCACTCGTGGTAACTCACACGCAGATGATATCCGGCTTTATGGTGCTGGTGACTCTGGCTCTTGTCTGTGAAGATCCACGGAAGATTTCAATCGACTACGGCATGATACTTCCAACGATCTACAACTCCGTATTCGGAACAGCACTGGCATTCTGGGGATTCTTCTTCCTGCTCTCCAGAATAGAGGCTGTGAAAGCTTCTCTCGTGGGATTCATTACACCCATAGTGGCTCTGTTTCTGGGCTGGCTGTTCCTCGATGAGACTATAACCGTACGGTTTGTTCTTGGGGCGGCTCTTGTATTGTTAGGGGTGTATCTTGCGGTTCGCTCCGACCGGACCAGTCAGAACTCATAGCCGACATCGATATATACCCTGTCATATTTGTTTTCAGCGCGGCCATACGATATGGAGACAGGTCCGAGTGGCGAGTCGTAGTCAAGACCGAATCCGAATGCGTGCCTCAGATTCTTGAAATTGAGTTCTTCGAAGTTTGCCCAGACATCACCGAGATCGTATCGACCGGTAAGGTAGAACTTGAACGGAAGTTTCGCCCTTAAACCCATATTACCCCTAAACATATTGTCCCCCTCGAGGGCTTCAAATCGATAACCATAGAATGTTCGATTGCCCCCGATGAAAAATTTCTCGAATCGTGGAAGATCCACATCCGACAATCCGAGTGCGAATCCTGGTTGTAATCCGAAGTACTTTCCCATTGGGACCTGCGCTCTCCACTCGAAGTATGCCTTCTTGAATCTATCCTCACCCCCGAGAACATCCGATGCGATCTCAACGTACATGTGGGATGCGATGCCATAATCGGGGAATGGGTACTCATTCATATTGTCCACACGGGACCTGAAGATAATACTCCGAAGATTTCGGTGCATCACTCCCTCTACACCGGGCAGATCTATCCGCACTCGTTCGGCTCTCGCTTCGGCGGTGATAGTGCCGAATCTCAGAATCTGTTGTCCGAACGCAAGATGGGCGCCGGTTCGCCTCTCACGGTCTATCCTGATAGATTCATTGTCGATATATCGATCCCGCCTCAATCGGTTGTGGTAGAGCTTGAAATGATAGGTGAAATAAGTTTCGAAGATCCTGTCCGCTTTAATATGGAAGCTGTAGTATTTTCGCGTCTCTCCGAACATTACCCGAAGAAATACCTCATTGGAGAAGCCGAGAACATTGGCATCCGCAAGGTCGAAGAAATTCTCTGCATGATAGTGATCGTGATAGTGAGCACCATATCGGATCATGGTATAATCTTTTTCCCTCACTTCGATCCATACGATAGCTCTTCCCGAATCATTCTCGACATCGAAATTGACCCTTTCGAACAGACCGGTGGAGATAATGTTCGACATGCCGTCTTCGGCCTTTTTCAGATTGAACGGTTCCCCCGGTTTGAGTGTGAAATTGCGCTTGATCACCCATCCTCTCGTTCGATCATTACCCGTAATCATGATCCGTTTGATAAGACCTTCGGAGACATATATATGATTACAGCTATCTGTCGGATTATACAGGATGGAGTCAATCGTCATGAGGTCGTAACCGTTGGATTGATATACGGTTCTCAATGAGTCAACAACCGCTTTTAGATATTGCACAGGAGGGAGGTTCGAATCGACAGAATCAATCGCAACCCGGATTTCTGTATCACCCAGAGTCTCGTTGCCATCCACGAGAATTTCGGCATCGGGATTATAAAACTCCGCATGAATCTGTAGAACGCTTTGACCGGATTCATAGCTGTTGGTGATTCTGATTCTTGATGTTGTACCAGATTGAATGAGGTTTGAGGCAATCCTTTGGAGTTCCTTCTTCGGTATATCTCTATTGGATGCTGCTAATTCTCTCAGTTCATCTATGTCCGGATGTGTTTCGATGATAGGCGATACAGCTATGGTATCGACACAAATCAGGATTGTGTCATCATTGTTTATTTCGCGTGCGGAAGATGTGGAGTGTATCTCCGGTAGTGCTTTGATAGCGGCGTTATATCCGGCTTCAATCAATTTGTCGACATCATCAAAATCGGTAGCGGGATGTCCTCCGAGATCAGGTTTGATAACAACATTGGCATCCCCAAGCTCCGATTCCCGTGCTTTTAGCTGCATTATTGTAGTTGTCTGATTTGCGATATCAATTGGATCGGATATCTGCTCTCGGTTCAGAAGGTCCGAGGTGGTATTTGCAGCGATAATGAAATCTGCTCCCTCATTTAGTGCTACCTCCACCGGGATAGGCATCAACAAGCCGCCATCCATCAGCATCATAGAGTCCGTGTCGAGCGGAGTGAAAGCCAGCGGCACGGCCATCGTGGCTCGTAGCGCATCCGCCAGATTCCCGGAGCGAATTACTACCGGTTTGCCAGATAGAATATCGACAGCGCAGACCCTCAGAGGGATATTCAGATTATCGAAGTCGTGATGCGATCTGTAATTGGCTTCAATGGAAAGCTTGTTGAGAAGGGAATTGAGTTTCTGTCCAGCGGTGAGGGCTGTTGGAATTGTTGGGGTTAAACCGTTAAACCGGAGTGAGATCAGGTTTTTCTCCCCTTCCTCACGCTGGGTCAGAAAGAGGTTTGATCTTCTCGGTCGATCCGAGAAAAAACTGTTCCAGTCGACTTCGTGCGCGAGTTTTTCGAGACTGTCGGCGGAGAAGCCTGCAGCCCAGAGTCCGCCGAGTATCCCCCCCATGCTTGTGCCGACGACAAGGTCGATATCTATGTTGTATTCCTCGATTGCTTTCAGAATTCCTATCTGCGCGATTCCTCTCGCACCACCTCCGGAGAGAACAAGGGCGGTTCCTGGGGGGGAGGTATTACCAACTGAATCCGGAGTGTTACCCTTGTACAGCTTAAGTATCGACATGTCGATGAGTGTCGTACTATGGCACAATGAAGGTGTCAGGATTGCAACTAAGAGTACTGTGAACAGTACGAGAGTAATTGTCAGTCTAATACGCATAGTTGGAAACTAAATTCGAGATCGCTATATAGCAACCGAAATTGTCCGTTTCCATTGATCCTCCGGTAGAATTAACAGCAGGCCGGTGTTCCGGAGTGAGTGAAACGAACGGAGAAACCCGACACGCCCTCTTACGGGATGTGATTGTGGTGGACAGCGAACATTCGTGTGTGTAAAATACAGAAACCATGCAATAATGACTTCCATAGGAATGGCATGATGCGCAGATCGAATAAAAATCCGATAATAACACGCCAGGATATACAGAGTGATAATCCCGCTCTAAGCGATGTCAGCTCGGTTTTCAATCCGGGTGCGGTCAGGATTAACGGTAAAACGAACCTTCTGATGAGAGTACAGAATCGAGGACGAGAGACATATCTTGTTAGAGCGGATAGTTTTGACGGTTTCAGTTTCAACGTCGATCCAAACCCGACACCAGTGGCCGGTCTGGAGATTTTGGAAGAAACCATATATCATGTCTATGATCCTCGCATTACAAACATCGGTTCTCATCTGTATGTCACACTTGCGGTTGATACCGATGATGGCTGCCGTACGATTTTGACACGGGGTGAGAACCTCTCATCTCTTGAGTATATCGGGCTGATGTGGGATAGTGACGCTCGCAATGGCGTACTATTCCCGGAGAAAATCGGTGGGCGGTATATGGGTCTTGTGAGACCGAATGTTGCAGCCGATCCTAACCAGCCGGTGTCGGGTTCGGAGATATGGCTTGTCGAATCATCCGATCTGCGTGAATGGCGTCCGGTCAAACCGATAATGAGCGGTCGACCTCACTACTGGGATGAGCTGATCGGATCGGGACCGCCTCCGGTGAAAACAAAAGACGGCTGGCTGCATGTCTATCATGGCGTTGCCACTCATTTTATGTCTGCGAATATCTATCAAGCCGGGGTGTGTCTTCTCGATCTGGAGGATCCCTCGGTGGTCATAGCCCGCAGCCGATACAATATTCTCGAACCTCGTGAGGACTATGAGCTGATCGGTCAGGTTCCGAATGTTGTGTTTCCGACGGGTATGGTAGTTGATACTTCCGAATCAGATTCTTTCGCGCCGCCCGACAGCAATGTCATTATCTACTATGGTGCCGCAGATACCGTTGTCGCTGCGGTTGTAACAACCATTGGAGAGTTGCTTGGATTTTCTTGTAGGTCAGGAGCTCCGTGCTCCTGACGCGCGCTGAAGGCGCGATATAATTCGGGGGTATGTGGGCACTTCTTGTCAGCCGAAGACGCGACTATTCAATTTGAGATTCCTTTAAGATTGTCAGGTGCGCAGGGCACCTGACCTACGAAGACCGGTCTGCTTGTAAAACCCGTAGGTCAGGAGCCCCGTGCTCCTGACGCGCGCTGAAAGCGCGATATAATTCGGGGGTATGTGGGCACTTCTTGTCAGCCGAAGACGCGATTATTCAATTTGAGATTCCTTTAAGATTGTCAGGTGCGCAGGGCACCTGACCTACGAAGACTTGGATTATCTCGAATGTCAAAATCCTCGTGGTTTCGACATGGCAGAACCGCATGGATTCCACCCTACTCTTCTGTTGCTTTAAGATCGTTTTCGCATTTATTGGTGTAAAACATCAAGCTTAACCATGAGGTGCTTCCGCTCAGTGAATGTTACGGATCTACAAGAATGAATAACACCATAAGAAAACTGACTCCATTTTTTTTAATCGTAATTCTGCTGCTTCTTAATACATGCAATAATACACCATCCGATAAACCGTCCGACGATCAAACCGGAAAAAATCTTTTTCCAATACCTGCGATAGAGTATCAACCCCGACAATATGTTTGCTACAGGACAACCGAGAATATCGAGATTGATGGAGAGATATCCGAGAGTGCATGGCGAAAAGCAAATCAGACAGAAGCGTTCGTGGATATCGAGGGTAGTCTGAAACCGAATCCCCGATTTGCCACGCATGCAAGGATGCTCTGGGACAGCAGCTATTTCTACATCGCCGCACAAATGGAGGAGCCTCATCTTTGGGCGACTTTAACCGAGCGTGATGCCGTGATATATCACGATAACGATTTCGAAGTCTTCATCGATCCGGATGGTGACACGCATGAATACTATGAACTGGAGATAAATGCACTCGGTACGGAGTGGGATCTTCTCCTGATGAAACCGTACCGGGATGGCGCGCCCGCTGTAAACGCATGGGATATTGCCGGTCTCAAATCGGCGGTTGCTCTGGATGGTACATTGAACGATCCCGGCGACATTGACTCCGGCTGGAGTGTCGAGATTGCGATCCCATGGAGAGTACTCGCAGAGTGCGCTCATCGTCCATCACCGCCACAGGATGGGGACGTCTGGTGGGTGAATTTCTCCAGGGTCCAGTGGCATCTTAATGCAACCGACAGCGGATATGAAAAACAGATGGATTCGACCGGTGAGAAATCCCTCCCCGAAAATAACTGGGTCTGGTCACCTCAGGGATTGATTGCGATGCACTACCCGGAAATGTGGGGTCTCGTTCAGTTCTCACAATCGGAAGTCGGCAACAGGGAGATCAAGTTTGTACCGCCGGATGATCTGGAGGCACGGTGGGCGCTGAGATTGGTGTACTATGCCGAGCGGGAGTACGAGGCTAATAACGGCGTGTACACATCCGATTTCTCCAAGCTTGGAATACGGGATATAACTCCGGATGGTTATAGCTGGCCGCCCAATATTTTCACCTCAGATAGAAATTTTGAGGCAATCGTAACATCCACAGATACCCCGGTGTCATTGTCTATTGATACATACGGGCACATTACAACATACTCGGATCAGGAATAATAGCGATGAATCTGACAGGATTTGATTGGGGCATAGTATTAGTAGTCCTGATACTAATGATCCTGTCTGTCGCTGTCAGCCGCCGTCAAATGAAGAGTGTTGCAGATTTCCTTGTGGCGGGACGTTCAGGCGGACGCTATCTCCTCAGTGTCGCGAGCGGTGTGGCCGGTCTCGGCGCTATTACGATTGTTGCGAACATGGAGATGAATCTCATTGCCGGATTCTCTATGGCATGGTGGGGAATGACAATGGGACTGGTGCTCCTCATTATTACAGTATCGGGCTGGGTTATTTACCGTTTTCGACAGACTCGCTGCATGACACTCGCACAGTTTTTCGAGGTCCGTTACAGCCGAAGATTCAGAATATTCGCGGGCATGCTCTGTTTCATCTCCGGTTTGATTAATTTCGGGATATTTCCGGCGGTCGGTGCACGATTCTTCATCTATTTCTGCGGCCTTCCGCATACGATACCGATATTCGGTTTCGATATATCAACCTTCGCCCTCACGATGATAATTCTTCTGGGAATATCGATCTATTTCGTGACCGCCGGAGGACAGATAGCGGTGATAATAGCCGATTTCTTTCAGGGGATCTTTGTAAACATTGTTTTTGTAGCAATCATTCTGTTTATATTTCTGTCATTCGACTGGGGGACAATACAGGAGGCTCTGTCTTCTGCGCCACAGGATGCCTCGCTGATAAATCCTTTCAAGACAAGCCAGGTCAAGGATTTCAATTTCTGGTATTTCCTTATCGGTGTGGTCGGCGTGCTGTACAATACGATGTCATGGCAGGGAACGCAGGCTTACAATGCATCGGCCAAGAGCGCTCACGAGGCCAAAATGGCGAGTGTGCTGGCCGGATGGCGCGGTCTTCCACAGACCCTGTTGTTTCTGTTCATACCGATCGCGGCTTATACGGTTCTCAATCATGTAGATTTTCAGCAGATAGCCGGCGCAGTCGAGACAACAATTGCCTCCGGTGAGACCGAGGCTATTCAAAATCAACTCAAAGTACCGATGGTACTGTCTCATATTCTACCGCGAGGATTGATAGGAGCATTTGTTGCCGTAATGCTCGCGGCGTTCATAAGCACGCACGATTCATATCTGCATTCTTGGGGTTCTGTTTTCATACAGGATGTCATAATGCCGTTTCGCAGCAAGCCGTTTACTCCGAAACAGCATATCAGAGTCTTGCGATGGGCGATGGTTGGCGTTGCGACATTCATCTTCTTCTTCAGCCTGCTGTTCAAACAGAACCAGTACATAATGCTGTTCTTCGCCATAACGGGTGCAATATTCGTAGGTGGATCGGGAGCGGTTGTTATCGGCGGTCTGTATTGGAAACGCGGATCGACTGCCGCAGCATGGGCTGCGATGGTGGCGGGATCCGGTATATCCGTTGCAGGGATCATCATACATCAAATGGTGGACAATTTCCCGATTAACGGACAGATGTTCTGGGCGATCAGCATGTTCGGAGGATCATTCCTGTATCTGCTTGTTTCTCTTCTGGGGAGGCGACGGGAGGTCAACATGGACAAGCTGTTGAATCGTGGTAAATACGCCCGAGTGGATGAGAAAGAGATAGTTGAATTAGTGCCATCACGTGGCTGGAAAATGCTCGGGATGGGCAGGGAATTCACGCGGTTCGACAAGTTTATCTATATAGTTAACTATGTATGGACCGGTGGCTGGACAATTGTATTCATAGTGGGCACAATCTACAATCTGCATCATGAGGTCAGCGATGATACCTGGATGTATTTCTGGCAGATTTATGTGATAATTCATGTCGTGCTGGCAACCATTACAATATTCTGGTTTGGTGGCGGCGGTTTTCGTGATCTCAAAGCGATGTTCTCGATGCTGTCAAAGATGAAACGCGATGATAACGATGACGGATTCGTGCGGGTGGATCAACAGCCTGACGATAGCGGGAATTCTGGTTTATGAATGATACCGAAGAAAAAATCCTAATCAGGCGAATCGGCAAATTTGCGACCCGATTGGCGGGAAACATACTCAGCGATTCCATCCCCCTTAAAACCATGTTTGCGAAATCGGATGGTGAAATCGGATTCGAAGACCGCGAGAGCCTGAAATATAATCCGTTGGATATCGGTGATAAATGGGGTGAACGCTGGGAGGTCGGCTGGTTCAAATGCACTGTCGATGTCCCGGAATCACATCGTGGACGTATGGCTGTCCTTCGTGTCGATATCGGTGGTGAGGGTTTGGTTTACAAGCATGACGGTACCATATTGCAGGGTATCTCATCCGGTTCGGTGTTCGAGAATGAATTCAACCGCGACCTGATACATCTGGGTACACTACTCGATGATATCAAACAGATTGAAGTATGGGTGGAAGGTAGCGCATGCGGGCTGTTTGGAATGTTCACCGAGCAGAATCCCAAACCCGATTCACCCAAGAGATATGGTCACTACGACGCAGATATAAGAAAAGCTGAGTTGTGCCTATTCGACCGCGATAGCTGGCACCTCTGGCTGGATATCGAGGCTGTCCGGGGAATACTGTCAGCCCTTCCCGAATCCTCAACGCGGCGTGCACGCCTTCTCAATGCAGTATCGGATGTAAATGATCTCTATGACCGGGGTGGGGCGATTTCTGGGTGCAGAGATAGACTGGCAGATGAATTTCAGCATCCGGCATCATCATCGGAATTATCCGTTGCAGCGGTCGGTCATGCACATATCGACACAGCATGGCTCTGGCCGGTGCGCGAGACGGTTCGCAAGTGTGCGCGGACATTTGCGAGTCAGCTTGACCTTTTGGACAAATACCCGGATTATGTCTTTGGAGCATCCCAACCACAGCACTATAAATTCATAAAAGAGCACTATCCTGAATTATATAAGCGAATATCACAAGCTGTAGATAACGGGCGCTGGGAAGTTCAGGGTGGAATGTGGGTAGAGGCTGACTGCAACCTGATTAGCGGTGAGTCGATGATCCGTCAGATTCTGCACGGCAAGAATTTCTTTCGAGATGAACTCGGTGTTGATGTCAACAACTTGTGGCTGCCGGATGTCTTTGGATATTCACCCTCACTGCCGCAGATACTTAAGAGGAGTGGGATAGACTATTTCCTGACTCAGAAAATGTCATGGAGTCAGTACAACAAATTCCCGCACCACACTTTCAACTGGCAGGGTATTGATGGCACTCAGGTGCTTGCGCACTTTCCACCGGAGGACACATACAACAGCACCCTGCGCGCGGAATCACTCATACGCGGTGCGGCGCAATTCAAAGAGTGTGGCTATGTCGATGAGTTCATGTGTCTGTTTGGTGTGGGGGATGGCGGAGGAGGCCCAAAGGAGGAGCACGTTGAATTCGGGCAGCGTTTCCATGATACTGAAGGTGTTCCCAAAGTTCGTTTCGGGACAGCTTCCGGTTTTTTCTCTAACATGGAGAAGTACCGTGAACGCCTTCCAGTATGGGTCGGAGAGCTGTATTTAGAACTCCATCGCGGGACTCTGACCACTCAGGCGCGCAACAAGAAATGGAATCGAAAGCTCGAATACAGGCTTCAGAATACCGAGATACTCTGGTCGTGTCTGGATATTGCTGAATATCCATCAGAGATACTTACCGAATTATGGGAAACGCTGTTGCAGAACCAGTTCCATGATATACTGCCCGGCTCGAGTATTACCTCGGTTTACAATCGGACGGAAAAAGAATATGAGCAGATAGATAGAGAGATAAACGATCTTCAGCAGCGTGCGGTGGAACATCTCTTTGAAAGAGATGATGATGCGCTCGTTATCTTCAATCCATCCTCATACGAGTACACAGAGACAATTGCGCTGCCATCGCAATGGAAATCAGTTGTATCCAATGATGTTAAGAGTAAATCAATTCCCGTTCAGAGTGAACAGGGTATATCGCACGCAATGGTCACGGTCAAACCGTTTCAGTTTCTAACTCTTAAGAAATCGAATGGGAAGCCATCCGAGGTAGCGGTTGACAGTGAGCTTATTCTGGAGAATGAGCTTGTACGGTATGAGTTTGATTCTAGCGGTCAGTTGATTGGCGCGTATGACAAGGAGATAGATCGGGAGATAGCGATACCCGATAATCCGGGGAATGTGCTGACTCTGTATGAGGATCGCCCCAATGACTGGGATGCCTGGGATATTGATCGGACATACGAGAGCTGCGTTGTCACCCGAGAGAGTGCAAACCGCGCCCCCACTCGAATTTCCGGACCGATCAGGCAGATACTCAACTTTGATCTCACGGTCGGTAACTCATCTGTTGAGCAGAGTGTTGTACTGATGAACGGCAGCCGTCGCCTCGATTTCCGCACCAGAGTCGAGTGGCGGGAGTCACACAAGATGCTGCGTGTTGCTTTTCCTGTTGATATATTCTCGGAAGATGCGAGCTTCGATATTCAGTATGGATATATTAAACGCCCGACCCATCGAAACACATCCTGGGATCTGGCACGGTTCGAGGTTGTCGCGCACAGGTATGCGGATATCTCCGAACCCGATTATGGTGTCGCTTTGCTCAATGACTGCAAGTATGGCCACAGGGTAGTGGGTAACACTCTTGATCTATGCCTGCTGCGGTCGCCGAAATATCCCGATCCGGATGCCGACATGGGTACGCATGAATTCACATACGGCTATCTGCCTCATCGGGGGGATCTCGTCCGTTCAAATGTGATGGCGCAAGCATCGGCATTAAACAACGGGCTGCTTTCGTTTAGCGGTTACTCTGCAGGAACCCGAAGTATCCCGGTACGGATTTCGGGATCGGGTATAGCTGTCGGGACTATCAAGAGAGCTGAGAAAGATAATTGTCTTATCATCCGCGTGGTGGAAACCAACGGATGCCGATCGCGCGCTGTTATCGAGTGTGATTCAGATGTCAATCAAATCGAGGAGTGCGACCTGATGGAATGGAAAACACTCGGACCTGTAACCGATAAGGCTATTACCCTAAACCCATTCGAAATCAAAACTCTCAAAATATGGCTGAAGTAGCATTTCCTGAATCTCTATTTTCAGACTTATCTTGATGCATGGGGACTCTGGTTGTGTTCCGTCAGTTCCTTCGCCCGCAGACAGCGGGAGTGAGAACTGACGGTTGTCTGGATAAATTGCATGCGATTGGGTTGAAGTATATGTCAGTTCACACGTCCGGCAACTGCCGACGCAGGAACTGACACAACATTAGAATAGCGTACATTTAATGAATGAGCAACTCTGCTGCTGCTATCAGCAATCACGAACACCATTGCCATCCGGGTCACAGGGCATGTAACCACTCTGGAAAATGTAGGTGATAAGATATACCACGTCATCAATGTCGGTTATCTCCGAGCAGTCAACATCACCGGTTTCAACCGGCATCGGTTCCAGTCCACTCTGGAAAATGTAGGATATCAAATACACGACATCATCAATATCGACGCCACCGCTGGCATCCGCATCCCCGCACATGTAATCGCAAACATTACCGATACCATCCCCATCGGAATCCTCCTGACCGGGATTGTAAACATCGATGCAGTTGTCACAGCTATCCCCGACACCGTCACTGTCCGCATCCTCCTGATCGGGATTGGAGACAAATATACAGTTGTCACACGAGTCGCCATATTCATCGGTGTCACTGTTTTCCTGGTCGGTATTGGGAGTCGACGGGCAATTGTCAAAGGCATCAAATATGCTGTCCATGTCAGAATCAATGTGATACAAATCCGGCACAAGTGAAACCACATCCCCATAGTAATCGGGTACAGCGAGAATATGATCTGTTGTATTGTAGCAGATAGAACCGGCGGCACTTGGATTTGTCCAGAAAAGGAATGGAGGATTGGTAAATTCCGGATCATAGCGATAGACATTTCCGGTATTGAATGAGGAGATATAGGTATAACCGAAATCATCACGAGTAATTCCATCTATGGATGAATGGGGAGTTGTTACGACTTCGGATAGCGTGCCTTCGGGAAGCTGTATTGCCAGGATGGGTGCATGATACTCAGCTGATACCAGAAGAAGACGGTTGTTGTCGGCCTCGAATAGCATATTGTGTGGTAATGTTGGCAGCCCGGAGGATACGAACAGTATCTTCGAAAGAGTAGTGCGATTGATTCTATGGATTTTTTTAGTATAGATATCGACGCAGTAAAAATATCCGGATGTATCCGTAACGACTCCGTCGATAAGATTCGATCCCAGGATTTCAACCTCGAATAGTGTCTCTGCGTCTTCAAGGTCAAGACCGACTACTCCATTACCATTCGCTACGAAGAGAGTATCGCCGCTGACATGAATTCCGGTACAGTATTCAAATGGGTCCTTAAAGATCGACTGCTGCCCGTCCGGTTCCATTGCAACGATTCTGTCATTATCATGACTTGAAACGTAAAAACAGTTACCCGCCGGATCCCATGCAACAGCCCAGGGTCCGTTTATATAATTCTGAGCACCCGATGTTTCAAAGATTACCAATATTGCTAACGCGATTATGAGATAGATTTTCCTCGACATTATTCCTCCATCGTGTTGGTTTGACTGAATGTTATTTCACATTGAGTGTTGAGTTGATTTCCGGTTTCTAACAATATCCGCTGAAAATTTGATTAGAATTGGAACACGATGTAATGAATCCCGCAAATTGATTTGCATTTGTCATTTTGGTTGCGTAGTTTGCCCATTATCACTGTCGAATAGAACTCAAATGAATATCAATGCCCTTTACAATAGGCTCATTAAAGACCCTGAGTCTCGATATATTCGCGAAAAAGAGCTTTTCAACCAGCTCACTGTTAGTTTTCGCATATTCGCACAACAGAGAATATGGAATAGTCAGGATTCTGAGGAGATTGTGCAGGATGCTCTAATGACTATTGCGTCGAAGTACAGGGATATTGAATTTGAAACGAGTTTTGCAGCGTGGGCATACCGTGTCCTCAATTTCAAGATTGCAGACTATTTCAAAGCTCGAAAAATCCGGGAGAACGCTCGATATCGCTTGACGAAAGAAGCTCGTGAGAGCGTTTTGTTGGATTTGGACCCAATTCTCAAATCCCGTTTGCTGGAGTGTTTGAGAAAGATTGGTGAAGTTAATAGTGTGCATGCCCGGGTATTAAATCTGCACTACCAGGGGTATACCACGAATGAAATTTGTGATAGGCTTGATATCAACCGAGGAAACCTGTATGTGATGCTCTCCCGTGCAAGAGTTATGCTGGATAAATGTCTCGATAAGGGAGATATCAAATAATGAGTCGGTGTATCGATAAAAGACTTGGCGATAAGTTATACGCTTACGAGCTTGGAATGCTCTCCGGTTCTGAGAGAGAGGAATTCGAACTGCATCTGATGGAATGTGAATATTGCTCAAAACGGGCAGAGCGATTCCAGAAAGCGGCGATCCTTCTCAGACAGGATGATGATGTTAAAGAGAAAATTCGGACTCTTGCAGAGGGAGAAGAGAGCAGTGAGCCTGAATTTAAGGCAACTCCCGTCCGCAAGCGAACTGCCCTGGTGAGACTCCTTGCGGCAACATTCATTGTAGTGCTGGTTGTGATTGCGGTTATCCTTAAGCCGTGGCGGTTGGAGTTTTCTCCAACTCATGAAGCTGTCGCTGCCTCTGATCTGCTTGCTATCATGTATTTCGAGAATCAGGTCGATCCGGATGATTCACTGCATCTCGGTGAGATCGCAACAAACCTGCTCATTACCGATCTATCAGAATCGCGTTTTATTCGAATCGTCTCGAGCCAGCAGGTCTTCGACATTTTAAGGTTTCTTGGAAAGGATGATGTTAAAGCAATCAGCAATGACATCGCAGCGGAAATTGCCGAGAAATCCAATGCCAGATGGATGCTTGTCGGGTCAATTCTTCAGACTGATCCTCGATTGGTTATTACAACACAGATGATAGATGTAGAATCCGGTCAGGTTGTGTCATCCCAGAAGATTGCCGGAGATGAGGGCGAGGATATATTTTCACTTGTTGACAAACTGACAATAAAGATAAAAAACGATCTGCGTTTGCCGTTGGAAGCTAAAGATGAACAGGACAGGGCAGTAGCTGATATTACCACGCACTCACGGGAAGCGTATCGGAGCTATATTGAGGGCATTTCGCTGTACAACAGATTTTACAGGGAGGAAGCCGAGCGCAGTTTCGAGAGAGTGCTGGAGCTGGATTCGACATTTGCAATGGCGTACTACTATCTGGCAGAGTTAAAGGATCGGGCGCTCATTAAGAGAGCGGTCGATTACTCGGAGGGAGTCAGCGAAAGAGATCGGTTCCTCATTCTGAGTCGAAATGCAGTCTATTCGCGTGATTATGACTATGCAGCCGAAATCCTCCATGATGCCATAGCACGCTTTCCGCAGGATAAGACCGCATATTATATGCTCGGAAACCTTAAGGCGATTCTCGGTAAATATGATGAAACGATACCGCCCCTTATCGAGGCGACAAGAATCGATCCCCTGTACGAAGAGGCATTCAATCTTCTGGCTTACTCATACTCCTTTGTTGACAGTATTGATAGAGCGATCGAAGCAATTGATCTGTATATCTCACTCGCTCCCGATGACGCTAATCCGTATGATTCGAAGGGTGATATTTTGACTCGAGGTGGAAGGTTTGAAGAGGCTGCGGAATTCTATCAAAAAGCTCTTGCGATCAAGCCCGATTTCTATACTTCTCTTAAAAAGCTCGGAGATACATACCTTCGATTACGAGCATACTCGGAAGCGGAGAGCTGTGCTGTAGCACTCAAGCAGGCCGATAATGCCGTTGCTCGATCCGATGGTCGATTGATTGCCGCACTGGTACCACTGAGCCGGGGAAAGGTATCGAATGCTTTGACTCTCCTGGATGATGGTATCAATCAGGATAGAATTGAACTGAGTGGCTTGAATTTAAGCAAGATAGCTATGATGCACTACATAAAGGCGGGTGTTTATGCTGCTACGGACAAACCCGATAGTGCAGTATCTGAAATTGAGAGAGCAATTGATGTCTACCTTGAGATAGATCCGAATGATGAAGAATCGTACCGGTGTTACTATACCGGTCTTCTTGTTCAGAATGGGGAATATGAGAAAGCCGAACGGGTACACGAGGCAGTGAATGAATCGCAGGGCAGGATGGGGCGACGGGAGCCATATTTCCTTTACGGAGCCGCGTTTATCGAGCTATCGAGGGGAAATCCGGAAGCTGCGATTGATTCTCTAAAGAGATTTCTCGATGATCGAACGGATGTGATAGGTTCGTTTGAGTTGGGGAAAATACTCCTCGATATGGAGCGTTATGGAGAAGCGATCAATGTGTTCGAGGAATTGACAGACAATTCGGCTTATAAGCCGCTAATCCACATCTATTACTTAACGCTGTCCCACTATTATGCCGGGCTTGCGAACGAACTGAATGGATCAATATCCTCTGCAGTGGCTCACTATGAGAGATTCCTGGATGTCTGGCTTGATGCTGATCCGGATATCATTGAAGTTCGAGAGGCAGAGTCTCGTCTCGATAACCTGAGAGCCGGGACATAGAAACTGATGATTTGGGAATACTCTATCGAGTCTCAACCCATTGTATTCGTTCTCCTGTTTTATCTTCAATCATCTTCTCAACCCACAAAATGTGCGGGCGCATCGATACATCTCGTACCAGTCTTCGGTTGTTGTCAGATGCAATCTCCTCCGTGTTTTTCTGCATTTTACCGCCACTGCCGGTCCCGAGTCCTCCGTACATGAGAGCGGATTGATCCTTCGTATGTGCAATCTGAATCAGATGACCGAATTCGTGCGCAGCATTGCCCGCATATTTCGTACTGCTCAAAGAATGTGTTGGTTCTGAACATGTACGGTTTGGTACCGGCTTGGGATGGAAGACTTCGACATCGGTATTATATAAGAATACATCTCCGGAACATGCCATGCCATTATCTTTGCCAAGACTGGCGAAATGAGTCATATTCAAATGTGACCGGCAGTCATCGCCATAAGTGCCGTTGCTGTCAACCAGTACTGAAGATGCAAAAAGTCCACTCGGGAGATTCTGCCGGTCGGACCATGTCAGAAGTTCATTGGATGCGTCCTTTACAATCGGCCACACGAATATATAGAGCTGATGTTCATCCGGTGGATCAGACGACTTAAACCGCCAGCCGTGCCATGCCAATTGTCCCCACCGAGCATAGGCTTTCATATACTCAAGCCTGGCCATCTCCTGTCCAAAATATTCATCGATCGGCCAGTGTTGATTGTGTATATAGCCATTTGCATCTGTATACTGGAAATTGATCTCGTAGCAGTTATGGATATCTGAGAAATCGAAAGAAAGCCCGACAATGATATTCAACACCCATACATTATTTGAACTATCGGTTTTCTTGTGAAGGTAATAATGGGCTTTACACTGTTGGTCTTCCCAATCGTGGTTATCGTCCATGTCCCCACGAGCATTCAGGTTATTGGCTCCAACCGCCAAACCAATATTTTCACCGGAAAGCGAAATAGGGGAATCGAGGACTAACTCGTAATTGGATGGGGATGATTTCATCTCAGCAATCAAATCAGCGGAGTTTTCACCATTGCTGCTGAGTTTTTGAATCAAGGCACTCTCAACTTCCTGCCTCACAAATCTCAAAATGCCGGTCGGACTGGATAAATCGGCACCATCAACAGCATATTGCATATCGAATCCCCAGAAACTGTCCGGTACAGTATTGGGACTGGACCTGAGAATGCTGGCGAGAGCCATAGCTATATCATGAACGGTCATTTTATTCCCTCCTGACCTATCTTATGAATCTCCGGGGGTCGACAAATCCATTTTTAATCTGCTCTTTGGACATTGCGATATTGCTCTTAAGCGACTTCACTGGAGTAAACAGGTGTTTGCCCTTGATCTGAATCGGTCTCGATCCCGGTTTCCTAACACCATCAAATCCAGGAAGTCTTGGAATATCTGAATCATCTTCAGTGTCGGATGGATCTGCCATTATGAAAGCGACCGATTGTTTGATTGGTTCCGAATGACCATCTACTATCCCCACAACAAGGCTGTTCAGACCTTTATCGAGTTTCTCAAATGGAATATCGATCATCAATCGCAGGTGCGGACCGATGTACGGTGCTGTCTCGACAGCAGATTCAACCTCTGATCGCGTGGGTTTCTTTCCTATGCGCTTCTTTTTACCCGCAGACTCGGATGATTCTCGATGCTTCTCAGCTTTTATCTTCGCTTCTTGTAGATTCTGTCCCGGACCAACACTTATTGATCCCGGACCGTTTAGAATGTCATTCCCTCTTTGAGCCTTCTTTATAAGCCGTTTTGAGGGATAGATTCTTCTTGACGCTTCAGCAGTCATAGCGACAGAGCTACGTGCTGACGAGTCAGCTTTGAGATATGACCGACCTTTCCCAATCTCAGAGTTCAGCTTCTCAAAGGCTTCCTCACCGGCTGTTAATTTTGTCTTGTCAACAGATGGACTCTTTTTCTGACTTGACCGGAATAATATGGTAGTCTCTTTTTCTGTTGTTTCTTCTTTTTTGTGAGCAGCAAGAGTATTGAGTTTTTTCTCGCTGCACACCGGCAGAGTTCTTCCCCACCTGTCAACCTCAATACCGGGGAAATATTTCAATACAGGGCGGCTTTTTGTGAATTTTGAAAATTCGTGATCCGTTTCAGAATCGTTGTCAGCCCGAGACGCGGAACGTGGGAATGTACGTGGTTGTTCGCTGTTCGCAAATTGTGGCGTAATTACGTGATGATCGCTATCAAGCTCCAGAAGAAATTCTTCCACCGTGAAGTATTCCAATGGCTTGTTGTCACCATTGAGCCACACGAATACTCTTTGCTGTTCTCCGGCGCCAAGACCGAGAAGAGACATGGGAACACCAAAGAGTTCTATCTGAATATGGAGGTCTTCCGTGTAAACGGCTCCCGGGGCGGGTTCTATTATCATCACATTTCGGTTCATTGGTCTACTCTCTTCAGTCAGCCTTTCGAGTGAGGATTTTTCATCCTCTCTTCTTGCTTTCTCTTCTCTCTTACTCTGAAGGGCGATTTCCATATTGAATGCGGCGAGAAGTTGTGCCACTGTCTGTTGCAGAAGAACATTGAATGCCGGGATTGCTGTCATAATGCTCCTGATTGCCTCAAGAATTGTGGAAATCGGTACTTCGACCCGGCCGAGTTTGATTGTCTCTTTGTAACCGATTGTACTTGTTCTCTCCGGGAACTCTCCGTGTTCAGCAAGGTATGCAAAATCAAATACGTCTATGTATGTTATCTCCTCTTCCCAACCGACTTCAAACTCAATATCAAATCCCGGATTGCTTCCAAACATATCATCGAGCGCATCCTCAATTCTGTCGATTATGAGGTTCAATATCTGCTCTATTAGAGGTTCTGTGGGAGATAGACCGCGAAGGTCCTCCACGATTCCATTGATTTCTGAGTCAATAGAGGCAAGAACTAACCATAGAGATTGTGCGAGATTACTATTGATAAGTCCACGTATGGAACTTCTCAGCAATGATCTTGCTTCCGTCTTCACGAAGCCGGGAAGATGACGGTAGATGTCATTATTCCTCAGTACTTTTAGAGCTTCACTGTAGACAGAATTAACGAGTTGGTTTACGATATTGTTTCTTCCGCTACTGCTATTCAAGTCTGTAATCAGTTGGTGGATCATATTTGCTGCACGATCGAATGCATCAGCTACTCTCTGTATTAACTCGATTACCTCTTCGGCAAGCCGATTCAGCAGCGCGATTATTTCATTAAGGGTGGAAGCCATCTCTCTCAACCAACTCTGGACACCTCGCACGATCTCATCAATCGTATCTTCCAGCAAATCAAGGATCATGTCTAATAGCCTTTGAAGGACTCTTGTAACGAATTCATACAGGTTATTACCGGCAAGATATGCCAGTTCCCAACCCAGTGCTCGAAGTGCCTCAGGATTCGGTATCGAGTTCTGCCTTCGGAGATTTGTCCAGAAATTCTCCTGACTGCTTGGTGGGAGAGGTGCCATCAGCTCATACAGGATCGACCGAATGTTGGCTCGTGTGTTATCCGGAAGTGGTCCGAATACATCTCCACCGATACGTAATACCTCTTTGATAACTTCACATAATTCCTCTCTGGTACTTGAGGATGGAATGATGCGCGCCATGTCATCGATCACGGAATCCTCATCCGCAAGATCGTAGAATTGATCTCGTACCTGACTTCTCACATGAGTCGTTAGAACATCTGCAGTAACGACGACACTCCTTCCAAACAGCATCATGAGAACGGCAGACAGAGTATCGGTAAGTGCAGTATTGTCTAACTCTTCACCACTCTCCCACTCGAGAATTTTCTCGAAGACAACATCGACCGTTACATGTAAAGATGATAGAAGCACCTCTCTGAAATAGATGCGCAGGTTCTGGTTGTCTCCCAATTCCTGATCTATTGTGGAAGCCAGTTGACCGTCGATGCTATCATGAATAAATGCTTTTATACAGTCGAGTAGTACTCTCAGTGTTCCCTGTGGATCAGCATTACCTGCATCATCGGCTATCAGTGCACCGAGATTCTTAACAAGTTTTGATAATACATCTTTGTCTGTGTCTCCAATCTCAGGCTGTCCTCTGAAGATGTCTAAAAATGTTGCCGTTTCGGGAGACTGATCTGTCAGGTTGGCTATTACATGCTCTTTGATTAAGTACTCAATTAGATGCTCCAGCTTCAGGTCACCACTTTCGCTTATGCCAATTGTTGAACAGATATGCGATTTGATTGCCTGTGGAGGTTGACTGTCAAGATCACCTTTGAATGACTCATTAACCTGGGCTGGATCCAGACCGATTACCTCGGCTGATGCTCCGGCTGTTGCTACCCGTTCCCATCCTTTGAATAGCAATTGAGTTGCCGCCCATGCTGTGACAACAGAGTCGAGATTGGCTGTACCACCGGCTCTGGCTGCTAAAGCCAGCAGGACGTTTATACCTTTCTCCGCCAACTCTGTCCAGTAGAGCCGTGTCGTATCGGATGCATGGAAGGGATCCGGGGGCATGACCTCGAGATGGTCTGCAAAAGCCTCCCTCTCCCCACTTACAGCCTCCCAATCGGATTCACTCAATTGAATTCCATAGTCTTCGACAGTATCTTCAAGTAGTGCAAGACCTGCATTCACAAATTTCTCGAACAGGAACCTCTGACACTCCTCGAGTACAACCTGAACACAACGATTCGCAATCTGTTTTGCTCCGGTTTCGGTGTGCAGTATTGTCTGGTCAGTTATCAGATAGCCGACCTCGTATGCGATTCTGAATGCGATTTTCCCGGGTGCACGAAGAGCCTCGATGATTTCGCGATCGGTTGCGGGTTCTTCCGGTAGGACATTCGAGATTTCGTTAACGATTTCATCGACTGCAAAATCAATCGTTCTTCCGACAAGACGCCGTGGATCGGCGATGTTGAGATTTGCGCAAACTCTGACTCCGGCGCCTGCTTCGGCACCGGCACCCGCTTCAGCCATCACGCTGAATCCGGCGTTTCTTCCCACAAGGCATCCTGCAAGCACGATATTTGCATAGGCCATCGCAGCCGCAGCCGCTTTTGCATAAGCTCCGGCTTGAGGGTTGAATTCATCCATGAAGATGAAGAAGAGTTTGCCGGGTAATCCTTCCATCTGCGGGTCACCCATGACAAGGTCGATGAAATCGGAGATATTCAGCCCGACTGTAAGAGATGCCCCTGCTGCTGCTTCGGCAATAGCCTGTAACCGTACAGCTACCCCAACTTCATCAAACAGATTGAGAGGTGTCTGCAACTGCGCGGTGATACCAGCCTGGGCGTGAGCATCACCTGTGAGATTTGCGGCGATGAATTTACGGAGTCCGAGATCGAGATCCGCATAGACTGCCGCGCCTACATCAATGATAACACCGCGCTTGAGTGCGGCATCAAATGACACTGTACTGCCACCACCGACATAGGCATCACCCCAGTCACAAGCGGCGTAGGCATTTGCCGAGAATAGATTTAGATCTGGCAATTTAATCCCTCCATAAAAAGGATACCCCGGGTGTCTTGTCAGAGGTGTTTTGATTCAGATTAAATAGGACTGCAATTGAAGTCAATTTAGCCTATGAGAGATACCGAGTCCAGTTTTTTATGATTCTCTCTCTATGTAAGATATACTGTCTACATGGGCTTGTTGAAAAACCCCGTTCTTCCGTTTTTAATCGTTCCGGCGGTTCTTGCCCGCCGCAGGCGGGGCTTGACTGCCTCTGGCATGTGTGAACTGCCGGTTATGTTTGCAGGTCACACCCGGCAACTGCCGGGAAAGACCTGCCAAAACAGAGAAATGGGAATTTTTCAACACGTCCTACATGTAAGGGTATTGACACGCAATTCTATGATTAAATGCCCTACATAGCCTCTCATAGGTGTCCACTTTGTATGAAGACTTACAAGTTTTTGTTTCAGTCAAATTCGGACATGAAGGATTGAAATTAAGAGGTAGATTTGTAGCTGTGGCACATCGGTAAGAAATCAAGGACCATATTAGGATTTCGGACAAGATCAAAGCTGGGAGACAGGGATTCGAACCCAGATTCTACGGTCCAGAGCCGCATGTCCTGCCATTGGACGATCTCCCAGTAGCGCTATAAATATGTAATCATCGCGATTATGTCAAGTCGATTGATACGTTTTTGTTACGTATTATGTACGTCGCCTGAATACTGTGATAATGTGCTGATTTTCTCACCCTATCATTCAGGTTGAAAAGGTTTTATCATGCACTGAATCAAGCAACAATCGGCGTTTTTGCTACTTCTTCTGCAGAGTTTTTTCAAGCTGAGCCAGATCTCGTTTTTTCTTCTTGATCTTCTTGTACAGCTTATCCTGCTTTGACGGATCGAACATATTGCCGAAGTTGGCCTGATCGTACTGCTCCTCGAGATGCTCAATCTCCTCGCGCAGTTTCTCGACCTTGTCAATCGACATCTCAGTTACCCTCCGGTTCAGGGAAATCCCCTGCCTCTATATATTTAACAGCTCTTTTCAATCTCTTGATAACCTCATCCCGACCAACAAGTTCGAGAATATCAAACAATCCCGGACCCGCTGTCGTACCCGAGACCGCAAGCCGGGTCGGATGGATCACCTTCGCCGGTTTCACATCATTCTTATCGGCAATTTCGCGAAGTTCTTTCTCAAGAGAATCCTTGTCCCAGCGACTGGAATTCTCATATCGCTCAAGAAGACCTTTCAGCAGCTCAGCCGGATTACCCTTCGCAAAATGCTTCCGAACACCCTTAGGCTGATAATCGAAATCACCGGAGAAAAAGTATCCGATTTGTTCAACGAACTCGGTCAGTAATTTGCAGCGAGGTTTGAGGGCGTCGATTACTCTAATCATCCAGTGCCAGTTGGTCTCGATCCAGTATTTCGTTGTGATCCCGGATTCAATAAGAAATGGTCTTACATATATAATAAGCTCATTCGAGTCTATCTCGCGGATATATTCGCCGTTCATCCAGGTTAATTTCTCAACGTCAAATATTGCATTGTTCGGATTTATTCCCTCGAGAGAGAACACATCCAGCATCTCCTCACGAGTCATTATTTCCCGGTCATCCTTGGGGGACCAGCCAACGAGCGCAAGGTAGTTAACGAATGCCTCGGAGAGATATCCCTCGCTCTGATAATCCGTTACCCCTTTGTCACCCTTTCGCTTGGAGACTTTCGACTTGTCCGGTCGGAGTATTAACGGGAGATGCGCGAATTTTGGCAAATCCCAACCAAGCACGCGGTATATCTCGCTTTGGTAGAATGTATTCGTTATATGGTCGTTGCCCCGGATAACATGCGTTATTCCCATATTGTGATCGTCACAGACGACGGCGAAATTGTAAATAGGTGTTCGATCGGAGCGGAGGATGATCGGATCACCGAGATCATCATAGCTTCTACGGACTTTGCCATAAACGATGTCATCGATAATTGCCTCGCCCTCAATCGGAAGCTTGAGTCTGATCGTAAACGGTTTCCCCTCATCCGTCAGCTTTTTTATCACCTCCTGAGATGCATCCCGGTACTTGCGGAAATATGTAAACGGACGTTTCTCATCCAGAGCTTTCTGCCGTTCCCGATTAAGTTCCTCCGGGGTTATGAAACACTTGTAAGCCTTACCTTCCTCGAGAAGTTTGTCGGCGTATTTGGAGTATGAACCGATGTGCTCGGATTGATAAACGATATCGTCATCCCATTCTGTTCCCATCCATCTCAACCCGTCCAGGATGATGTCGATATATTCTTTTTTCGATCTTTCCCTGTCTGTGTCTTCGATTCTGAGGAAGAATTTCCCGCCGTGCTTGCGTGCAAACAGCCAGTTGTATATTGCGGTTCTCGCGGTCCCGACATGGAAATAGCCGGTCGGCGAGGGAGCTATTCTAACTCTTACCTCATCAGGATTCATCGTGATACCTCTCAGTCGGAGATGTCTTCGTCTCTTTGGACAGATTCATTGAAGGATTCCGGGAGTTCGAGCGGTTGTATTGATTCCGATTCTAGTTCCAGCTCAATACCACCGAGAAAACGGCATAACAGGTTGAAGAAACCGGTCAGAATGATTGTCAGTATTGTGCCCATTACGGCTGCCATGATACTGTACATAATTGGGAACAGGAAGAGAGCAATGACACCGAGATCATCCATACCACCCATCGTCGATCCAAGAGACCCCATCATGCTGCTTATAAACGGCAACATGAGAGCTGTATAGATCCCGGCTAAAAAACCGATGAGACCCCACAAGAAAAACCCGATCTTGATTGTGCTCCAAACACTGATTCTTTTCAGTTCAAATTTCATTATATCACTCGATTCCCATTTATGCCGAGTTTAAGCAAACGTGTTTCTTTATGCAAGGCAATTTAATATGATCGTTAAACAGATCGGTGGCTTTTCAGTTCCGGTATCATTCGAGCCGGAGTGTTTGTCATGATGCCGTACGGTTCGGCTTCAATGGCTTTGATTATCTCCGATTTATCGTCAATTGTCCAGAATGCAATGTGATATCCTCGCTCCCTGAGTAACCGAGCCGCTCGCAGATTGGAGTGCCTGTAGTAGAGGTGAAGATACTCTGCCTGCGTAAATTTCAAATATGGCTGACTCATGGAAATCAAACCGAGAGAAAACGGTATTGTTGCGACACGATCCAGGATGAGAGCTGTTTTCAGATCCGGTATCTCTCGTTTATATGCTCTTATAACCAGCGAATAAAACGACGAGAGGATAGTGGATTGAACTGCGTCACGTTCTGTAAGCAGTGAGCAGACACATCTCTCCGTGCCGAATTCTTTTATATCCAGAATGAATGGTATCGTGAGTTCATCGAGTGTAAGAAAATCCTCGAGAGTCAGAGGCGTACCACTCCCGAGAATTAGCAATTCCCTGAACTGATCTGATGTAATGTCGCGGAGAGTACCGTGTCGCCCGAAAAGCCTCCGAAGATTTTTATCGTGACATAATACAGGCACGCCGTCACTGCAGAGGCGTATGTCCACCTCTATCATGTCAGCGCCGGAGTTTACAGCCTCCAGAACAGCTTCCCGACTGTTTTCGGGATGTTCCATCGAGGCTCCTCTATGGGCTATAATACTTGTCACATCCTTATTATTTGGGTAGAGAGTTTGGAATACAAACAAAAAGTATGTCCGGAAGGGTCCGAAAATGTCTTGACCTAACTCTTGCAGTCCCTTATTGATCTTCATGTGAACGATATTGTCGGAATCATTCTCGCGGGTGGATTGGGGCAGCGTCTCGATCCCCTTACCCGCGTGGCTAACAAACACCTGCTTCCGGTCTATGATAAACCGATGATTTTCTACCCTCTCGAGAAGATGGCGGAAGCGCGGTTGGAAGAGGTTATGATTGTCTGCTCAGAGGCAAGCCGTTGTGATTTCGAGGACCTTATCGGTGATGGCGCCGAGTTTGGCATACAATATATGAACTATGCCACGCAGATCGGGGAGGATGGCATTGCAGCAGCACTGTCACTCGCTGAGGATTTCGTGAAAGGCCGAAGGATGTGTGTGGTGCTCGGTGACAATCTTTTCGAGGATTCGCTTGTCGATCAATTGGATGTGTACAGAAAACAGTCGGAGGGTGCGCGGGTTCTGTTGAAGGAAGTACCCAATCCGAAACGGTTTGGTGTTCCGGTAATCGATGGGGACAGAATCATCCGGATTGAAGAAAAACCAGCGAAACCGGGGTCCCCTTTTGCTGTTACAGGTATATACTTCTATGATGCCGGGATTTTTGATTTCATAAGGACACTCAAACCATCCGGAAGAGGCGAATATGAGATTACCGACGTATCGAATGACTATATTGAACGAAATGACCTTACGTACGGTTTTTTATCGGGCTGGTGGAGCGACTGTGGGACTTTCGAGTCCCTCTACAGGGCATCCGGTCTGATTCGAGAAAAACGCAAGCAGGACATGGAGGATTAACGTGATAGAAGGTGTCAAAACGAGAAAGCTTAAAGTTATTCCGGATGAGCGAGGCTACCTGATGGAAATCCTTCGCTCCGACGATGAGATGTTCCGGAAATTCGGACAGGTGTATGTTACGGTTGCTTACCCCGGTGTGGTAAAAGCATGGCACTATCACAAGGAACAGGTTGATACGTTTACCATTCTGTCCGGGATGGGCAAGTTCGTTCTCTTCGACAGACGAAGGAAGTCTCCTACCAAGGGAGAGATAAATGAGTTTTACGTCGGGGACAAAAATCCCATGCTGATACAGATCCCGATCGGCGTTTGTCACGGTTTCAAAGCAATCGGAACGGAACCGGCGATAGCCTTGAATCTTCCCGATCAGGTTTACAATTATGAAGCCCCCGATGAGATGAGAATCGATCCATACGACGAATCGATACCGTATGACTGGTCATTGAAAGAACGATAGAAAAGAGCAGTATGAATATCCTTATAACCGGTGGATGCGGCTTCATTGGAACGAATCTGGTGTTTTATCTCACCCGCAACCACCCGGAATATCACATTACCGTCTATGATGCTTTCACCTATGCCGGTGATAAAAGCAATCTTAAGCCGTTAATTTCCAATAAAACAATCACCCAGCTCGGTGGTGACATCTGCGATCACTCCAAGGTTGATCGTGTTCTGGGTTATGGTATCGACCTTGTGGTAAACCTTGCCGCGGAAACTCATGTCGACAGGTCGATAATAGATCCGGGAGAATTTGTAAGGACAAATGTCTATGGAGTGCAGGTTCTTCTCGATTGTTGCCGGACGAGGATGATTCCAGTCCTTCATATATCCACCGACGAGGTCTATGGACCGGTTGTAGGCGATGAGACTTACGGTGAGAATTCTCCCCTGAAGCCCACTTCACCGTATGCGGCTTCCAAAGCCGGAGCGGATATGTTAGTAAATGCCGCCTACCGCACATTCGGGCAGGAGGTGATGGTACTAAGACCGGTCAACAATATGGGACCGTACCAATACCCGGAAAAGATAATACCGCTATTCGTAGACAGGTTGAAGAGCAACAAGACAGTACCGGTCTACGGGGACGGACTCCAGAGTCGAAACTGGCTGTATGTCGATGATTTCTGCAGCGCAATCGAGTTGGCGATGAATAATTTCAGCCCCGGAGAATTTTTCAATGTCGCAGGCAACAATGAAATAGACAATCTTGAGTTGACAAAGCGTTTGTTGAAATTCTTTGGGCGTTCAGAAGACAGGATCAAACACATTAAGGACCGACCGGGGCATGACCGAAGGTATTCGATTGATGCGAGCAAATTCATAAACAGATTCGGCTGGCTGCCGAAATATGACATCGAAGCTGCACTGAAGAAGACAGTCAACTGGTATATAGACAACGATGAATGGCTCGAACGGAAGAAGACCCGGCAGTTCAACAGATATATCGAAAGACAGTATGGAAATATCTGATAAACGGCTCCTTATAACAGGATCGGCGGGACTCCTCGGTGGACGTCTGGTTCCTCTCGCGGCAATGGAATCTAATGTCTTTGCGGTTTTTCACAAGGAAGAGCCGGAGTACGACAATTACGCAAACATGCAGCTTGTAGAGTGCGACCTGACTGATAAGGAATGGGTTCGTGATACGGTAGAATATTCAAAACCGCAGGTTATTATCAACTGTGCTGCGATGACCGATGTTGACGGCTGTGAATCAGACCGTACACTCGCGCGGAAACTGAATGCCGGTATTGTGGAAAATCTGCTGGAGTCTGTTGCCGAGGATAAATTTTTCGTTCAGATATCTACTGATTATCTTTTTGATGGCAAATCGGGACCATATCCCGAAACCTCCGCTCCGAATCCTATCAATGTGTATGGTTTGACCAAACTTGAGGGCGAGGCGCTCGTGCGTGCAAGAGGCGGGAATTCATTGATAGTACGGACCTCCGCTCTCTATGACTCAATATCACGGGGACATGCCAACCTGTTCGATGGTCTCTATATGGGATTAATAAATGGTGAGACAGTAAAGGCTGCCGAGGATCTGTTCTGCAACCCGATTTCTGTTTCAACACTCTCCGAGGCAATCCTCGAAGCTGTATCACAGGGTATAACCGGAGTGCTCAATATTGCGGGAAGCGTTTATATGAGTCGATTCGAGTTCGCGCAGGTTGTTGCGGAGCATTTCGGATTTTCCACTAATCTGATAGAATCCGTACCGATGGAGTCACTGGGAAGAGCTGCAAAACGTCCCTCCAAAGCCGGAGTCGATGTCTCCAAGGCGCTCGGTTTACTCCGAACGAGGTTGCTATCACCATCGGAGACCTTCTCTCTCTGGTAAACTACAATACCATCCTCTGAAAATTCTTCCACACTCAGGATATTTTTTCCGCATACCAAACTGAAACCGATTGTTTCAATTTCCTTAAGTCGTTGTAAGCTATAAGGAATATGTTCCCCTCCCTGCTGGCACGCCTCTTGTAACAAATATGGTTGAGAAGATGGATTCTTCCAAACCGCCTGTTAAGAGAGGAAGTCATGGGAAGACTTAAATTAGCACTTGCTGTATTTATGATACTCGCAATATCGGCATCGTCTGCCTTCGCGCAGTATTCCGATGAAGCCGGCAAGCTTTACGAACGTTATCTCCAGACGCAGAAACAGAAAAGTACTCATTCATCAACGGAGAAATACAGATCACCGGATATCTACGGTGATACTCTGAAGCAGCCTCACGGAATGTCCGACAGCCTGCTAACCTATGAGGACTCGCTTGCTGCCGGACTGTATGCCGATAACCGGCAAAACACCGAGAAGGATACACTGCGGGTTTTCGGGTATGATATGTTCACCGACGAATCCGCAAACTTCGCACCTCCGGAAATCGCCACGTTGCCGCATGACTACGCAGTTGGTCCCGGCGATAATCTTATAGTCAACGTCTGGGGACGGGTCGACATGGAACTCGACCTGACAGTTGACCGCGAGGGCAAGGTGTTCGTGCCGAAAGTCGGCGAGATAATCTGCTGGGGGGTAACTCTCCCCGATCTCGAGAAACGTTTCGTCGATAAGATGTCAAAGTCATACAGCGGTTTCGAGCTGAGTGTTACACTCGGAAAGATCCGTACGATCAAGGTTTATGTTTACGGCGAAGTCAAGAAGCCGGGCGGTTATACACTCAGTTCGCTTTCAACTCTCTTCAATGCTCTCTACGCAGCTCGAGGACCGAATGGTCGCGGCAGCATGCGCAAGGTCAGGCTTATTCGTGAGGGTCGCACCGCGAAGGAAGTCGATCTCTACAAGTTCCTTCTCATGGGTGACTCATCCGATGATATAAAACTCGAATCCGAGGATGTGGTTTTCGTACCACTTGCCGAGGAGCTTGTAGCGGTAACCGGCGAAGTGCGCAGACCCGGTATCTATGAGATGATCGGCGGTGAGAGAATCGACGACGTAGTGGCACTCGCAGGCGGTTCCCGTCCAACGGCATACCTCGGTCGAGTTATGGTTGATCGGGTTGGTGATGGCGACAGCCGCAAGCTGATCGATGTCGATCTTACTGAGAAGCCCTCGGATGGTAATTTCCTCGCCATGCGCCCGGGTGATCTTGTCACGGTTTTCTCTATCGATGAGATGCATGAGAATGCTGTCTGTCTCGATGGCTATGTGAAACATCCCGGTAGTTATGAAATCAACGAAAGACCGAGTGTCTACGATCTCGTGTTTTATGGCAAACAGCTCTATGAAGATACATACCTCGACCGTGCGGACCTTATCAGAGCGACCAGTGACGGTACTCAGCAGATAATCTCCGTAAACCTTCGTGAGGTTCTCAGCGGTAACAGTCTTGCCAACGTAAAGCTTCAGCCGAAAGACAGCCTGGTTATCTATTCAAGCAATGATGTCGGTCGCAAAAGGTATGTCACCATACGCGGTGAGGTCGAGAAACCGGGCGAGTACCGTCTGTATGAAGGCATGAAGCTGACCGATCTGATTTTCATGTCCGGAAATCTGAAACGCAGTGCATTTACGCTGGCTGCGGAGATAGCTCGGATTAACTCCGAGGGGCGAACGGAACTGTTTCATGTAAATCTGAAGAAATTGATTGAAGACAAGAACGAAATGTTTGATGTCGCCCTTGCCGAGGATGACCAGGTCTTTATCCGGTCGATCCCTGAGTGGGATACGGATCGAATTATACTGCTGGAGGGCGAGGTCCGGTTCCCCGGTGAATATGCGCTCTCTTATAAGGGTGAATCACTCTATGAGCTTATTCAGCGAGCCGGAGGATTGACCGAGAAGGCATTTCCATCCGGAGCGATTTTCTCTCGGCAAGAGATATCTCAGCAGCTCGAACGCAAGAGTCTCGCGGATATTATCTCGAAATCCGCCCCGCTCCGCGAAGATTCGAACGGCGCACTTAAGCGCGATCTGTTCCTTGAATACAAACCGGAAAAGATGAATAGAATTGTTATTGACCTTCCCTCGATCATGTCAACCAGAGGTGAGCGCGGCAACATAATGCTGCGGCCGGGTGATGAAATCTACATCCCGGCGGTTCCGTCCGGAGTTCAGGTCATGGGAGCCGTTGCCTCATCGGGTACAATCCAGCACATACCGGGCAAGAAGCCGAAGTATTACATAGAACGCGCAGGCGGATTTCTAAAAACTGCCGATGAGGGCGGGACTCGTGTGGTCAAAGCCGATGGCAGGGTCCTGAGCTGGGGTAAGGCCAAAGGTCGTCGCGTTGATATCGGTGATGCCATCGTAGTGCCCACTGAAGTTAAGAAATCTCACGATTGGTGGAAGATCATTACGAGTTCGGCCACGATTCTGGGCGGACTTGCAACGACTGCATATCTGATTGACAGACTGTAAGGAGAGGCATCTTGAAGAGCGATCATAAAAACAGACAATCGACAAAAAAGATACTGCTCGTTGCGGGTGCGAGACCAAATTTCATGAAGCTCGCTCCGTTGTACAACGAACTGAAAAACAGGGACGGTTATCAACCACTGGTGGTTCATACGGGCCAGCACTATGACCGTCAGATGTCAGATATTTTCTTCGATCAACTCGGTCTTCCAAAACCGGATATCCATCTCGGAATCGGATCCGGAACGCACGGTCTTCAGACCGGAAAGATACTCATGGAAATAGAGAGAGTTCTATTCGAAGAGAAACCCGACATGGTCGTGGTTTTCGGAGATGTAAACTCGACTCTCGCGGCAGCTCTCGCGGCGGTAAAACTCGAAATTCCGGTCGCGCATGTCGAAGCCGGGCTTCGGTCGAACGACTGGAGCATGCCGGAGGAAATCAACCGTATCGTTGCGGATCGGTTGAGTACGCTTCTGTTCACGACATGTGAGGATGCCAATGTCAATCTCATGCGGGAGGGTGCGGAAGAGAATCGGGTTCATTTCGTTGGAAACATAATGATCGATTCTCTCAGCAACTACATATCCACTCTCGATAATGTGGACAACTCATCTCTTCCCGATGTGAAGAAGGGTAAGTACATTCTCGTTACGATGCACCGTCCCGGGAATGTCGATAATGAGGAGAATCTGAAAAAGACTGTTCAAATGCTTGACGGTTTGACGGACCTTGCACCGGTGGTGTTTCCGGTTCATCCGAGAACCCGAAAGAAACTGATAGAATTCGAGCTTGCAGATTCGAACAACAACCTGCTAGAAAAAGAGAATCTGCATCTAACCGAACCGCTTGGGTATCTGGAGTTCATTCGTCTCGAACGGGATGCCGCAGTTGTGGTCACCGATTCCGGTGGAGTTCAGGAGGAGACCACATTCCTCGGTGTGCCGTGCCTGACGGTGAGGCCGAATACCGAGCGACCTGTAACGATAACCGATGGTACCAATGAACTCGTAGGACTTGATCCGGAACGGGTTATTCGTCTCGCTGAAATTCACCTGTCGACATCTGTGACAGAGAAAAAATGTCCACTTTTGTGGGATGGCAGGACAGCGGGTCGAATAGCGGATGTTCTGGACAGATTTTTCGATATGACTCCCGAAGAGCGTACAGAGAAACAATCGATCTCAACGGAGAAATCATCCGAACAAAAGCTGATCCGAAGTTAGGAGCGGACATTGTCTAATATCAGACGGCTCATTCTCAGAGCATCCAACAAGTCAAAACATCTGACCCGCAGGATGGCATCTGTGGCTGTGAGAAAGAAACCTCTGACGCACGATGAATTTATGTCCGAGATCACGGAGAACGGGACGCGGGAAGTCCGCAGTCCGAAGCTGTTCTCTCAGCGAAGGTTTTTCTGTGTCGAAAATGATTCTCGACTAATACGTCGAATAAACAGCGAGTATTCCGATGAATTGAACTGGTTGTTCAAATCGGCTGACCGGACGCTGATGAATACTTTCAGGATACTGGGATTTCCTGAGTACAGTTTTGAGAGACAGGTGGAATGGAATCTGGATTTCATCTCCGGTCATTCATGGGATTACGATTACTTCGCAGGAGTACCCGTAGTTCGCTGGAACGATAATTCTGATATCAAGGTACCGTGGGAGCTGTCTCGTGGTCATTATCTCGTCTGGCTCTCCTCAGCATGGGTACTGACCGGTCGCAGGGAGTATGCCACGAAAGCGATTGACCTTTTCGAGGACTGGATGCAGTCGAATCCATACCCGTATGGTCCGAACTGGATTTGCGCGATGGAGGTCGCAATCCGGTTGGTCAACTGGGCGGCTGCGCTCGAGAATCTGAGGAATTGCCCGTTCGTAAGCGATGATTTCCTGTGGAGAGCATACCGCAACCTCTATCAGCATGCAGTATTTATCGAGGAAAATATCGAATTTGTCTCGAAGGGGATGAATACAAATCATTATATCGCCGATCTTCTCGGTCTGCTCGTGGCGGGCCGAATATTCGACAGCAAGAATGCAAGAACATGGCGTGCGATAGCGGTTTCGGAACTTGAAGAGGAAATCCGCGATCAAACTTACCCGGATGGTTTCTGCTATGAATCATCTCTGAACTACCATCTGCTCACGACCGAAATGTTCCTTCTGGCTTACCATCTCGAACGAGACAACGGAAGACTATCGCAGAATTTCACCACACAGCTTGTTTCGATGCTGACGGTTATTCGCAATCTCTTGAAGCCCGATGGCACCCTGCCGAATTTTGGAGACGGCGATTCGGGCAGAATACTCATCCCAAACGGCAGAGCGCAGCAGGATGCGGTTAATCTGTTGAATACGGGTGCGGCTCTGTTGGACAAACCGGAGTTGGCGACAACACGAAAAGCCACGCTGGACGCTGTCTGGATGCTCGGAGATCAGGCATTTGTATCAATGAGATTATCAACGAACTCTGTTACGCTCTCCGGGTCGAAAGTTCTCGGTGATTCCGGTCTTGCAGTGATTCGGGATCGGGAGAACTACCTGTTCCTCGGAGCAAATGAAGTAGGGACGGGTGGTCTCGGCAACCACAAGCACAATGACATGTTATCAATTGAATTGTCTGTCGGAGACACGAACTTCATTGTCGACTCCGGAACATACACATACACATCCGATGCCTCGGAAAGAAATCGTTTCCGTTCCACGAGTGCACACAGCGTACCGACAATTAAGAATCGGGAGCAGAACCGGTTTATACCCAAACTGCTATTTGCAGTCAGACAGGATGCCGAGGTCAGAGTAGATCACTGGACCTCCGATGAAACGTATGTTTATATCGATACGGAACACTCAGGCTATGTGCGTCTCTCCGATCCGGTGCTTATAAGGCGGTCAATTTATTACGACAAAATTGAGAGACTCTGGATAATCAGAGATAGTTTCTTCGGACAGGGTGAGCACGATTTCGAAAATAACATGATACTCGGGAATGCAAACTGGTCAGTCGATCAGAACGATCGAGTTGTTCTCCGCTCCGCTGTCAATGATGATATCCTCGCTATCGAGAACCTCTCTTCCGGTTGGCGGGTCGATGTTGAACCACACCGGATATCCGATTCATACGGACACCAGATAAAAAGCTCCCGGCTGCGCTATCATGCAGTGCGAACAGCGCCATGTGAGATGCTCTGGGCTGCGGTCCCCGTTCTGTCGACTGAGGATACGGTTATCCAGAATCGCATTGACGCTATCAAGCCGGCACTCGAGAGGATGAAACTTAAGACTCAACCGGTGATTGTCAACAGGCTGCGCAAGGATACAAAGGTCGGTGTATGAGCGGTTTCAAATCCGACATTCTCTGCATCTCGACACAGGATTTCGATGATCTCTGGACTCGCAAACAGAGGTTTATGAAACGATTTGCGGAATCGGGATGCAGGGTGCTCTACGTCGAGACACAGGTTCACTGGGTGACCTACCTCAGAGAATTCAAAAACCGATATAAAAGGCTATTCCGCTTTCTAAGCGGTCCCCGACAGATTGAGAATAATCTCTGGGTGATTACACCACCGCCTCTTCCGCCATTTTTCCAGATGAGTGATGCGGTGTGCAGAATCAGTGCATTCATCATGGCGGTTTTCATTAAAAGAGCAATGCGAAAACTCGCTATGACCAATCCGGTGGTCTACAACTATGCGCCATTTTCAGGCTATATGGTTCAGAAGCTTGGATTGTCACGCAGGCTGTATGAGTGTGTAGATGAGTTTTGCATCGACAAGGGACTTGTTCGCAAGGAAGTTGTTCGGCGTCTTGAGCGCGATACTATCGAGTCGAGTGATGCCGTCATTGTTACCGCACCGTTTCTGTTCGACCGGAAAAGCAGACAGGGGAAAAAAACTTTTCTCATACCGAATGCGGTTGATGTCAACCATTACCGTGAGGTTAATCACGGGGAGGTAAAACCCGCCGATGAAATAGACATGCTGCCGAAACCGGTAGTCGCGTTTCTGGGAGCGCTGGAATACTGGATCGATCTCGATCTGATAGAATATCTTGCGAGGAACCTTCCGGATTTCTCGTTTGCGTTCATAGGTCCGATATCGGTGAATGTGTCCCGCCTGATAAAACACCGGAACATCCATTTCCTGGGGCGTCGTCCCTATTCCGATCTTCCCGCACTAATGGCGGGTGTGGATGTCTGCATCAATCCATACATACTCGATGATATAGCCGCAGGTTGCAGTCCGCTGAAACTCTATGAATACATCGCTGCAGGAAAGCCGATTGTGTCTGTACGGATGCCGGAAGCGGAGAAGTTCTCCGATCTTGTTGAAATCGCCGATTCGTATGAGGAGTTTGCAGAGAAAGTGGCGGTACTTGCAGCGAAAGACAAGAACTGGAGATGCAATTTCGCGGAGCGAGCATGGCGTGAGGCACAGAAACATACATGGGATTCAAGGTTTGAAGAAACGAACAAGATACTCAGCGAGTGTTTTGCATGCGAATAGGAATAAAAGCTACACAAATTGTTGAGGGTGGCGGTCGGAAACATCTCGAAAAGCTTCTCGCATACTACCCTCAGGAGACAGGTACAAAACTCGTTGTCTTTCTATCCGAGAGGCAGAGAGATTTCGATCTGCCGAAGCGAGAAGATATCGACTACAGGTATTTCGATGATCCCGGAGAGGGATTGATAAAACGAATACTCTTCGAACAGGTGACTCTGAGGCGGTTAATCCGTTATGAAAACATCGATCTCCTGTTCGAGCCGGGGAATTTGGGAATGGTAAGCAGACGGATACCGCGTGTCATGCTGCTCCATAACCTCGCTCCGTTCTCTGCGTCATTTATCAAGGGTGAACCGTGGGCAAGTAAACTGCGTCTCCATCTACTTCGGTTCGGTACCAGATTATCGAGCAGACGGTCGCGCGGGATCATCCACCTCACAGATTTTGCCCGCGATTATGTCCGGGACAAGCTCAGTATCGAGCGGGTTCCTCAGAGGGTTGTCTACATGGGGAGCGACCGCGAGCCGGGCAGTCTGATCGAGAGAGAAGAATTGAATAGGAAGTACAGGATCGAAGGGCAGTTGATCTTCTCCTGCTCACATTTCTATCGGTATAAGAACATCTTTGAGCTTGTAAAGGCATTTCGCCTGCTTCGCCAGAATTCAAAGCGTCAGATGACCCTCGTAATTGCCGGTGAACACTACGACCGTGAATATCGTGACGAAATCCGATCTTTCATAGAAAGCGCTGACATGATCGACTGTATAAAGCTCATAGGTTCGGTAGATTCACTAACGCTACGAAGTTTTTACAGCAACTGCGACCTGTTCGTCTTCCCATCCAAGCTTGAATCGGCATCACTGATTCTGTTGGAGGCTCTCCAGTCAGGCGCTGCAATTGCGGCTTCGGATACAAGTTTGTGTCGTGAAGTTCTGCAGGATGCTGCGGTGTTTTTCGATCAGAGCGATCCGGAGAGTATCGAATATGCAATGGCGAAAGCGCTGTCATCCGAAACAGTACTCAATGATCTTCGAGCTAAAGCACTGGCTCGCTCGGAGGATTTTTCATGGCTCAAGACAGCTACAGAGACCGACAGGTTTATCTGTGAAATATTAAGTGCCGACAGACCGAACCAAATGGGGAGGAAGCGTGCTGTCCTGAAACGGACTCCCGGGGAGGTCAACAGAGAGTCGGCACGTCAACATCTGGTAGAAAACAAACAGTAACATACGGGGGATATTTGTGAAACAGATCGTTCAGTATCCGAAACGAGGAATGCTAAAAATCGAAAACGTTCCCGATCCTGTGGTCAGAACCGGCGGGATTGTCGTGCGAAACGCTGCGTCACTCGTATCAGCGGGAACCGAACGAGCGATAATTGAACTTGCGGAGAAAAGCCTTGTCTCAAAAGCGAGGTCCCGTCCGGATCTTGTCAAACAGGTTATCGACAAAATCAAAACGGAGGGATTGATGTCGACCTACCGTAAGGTGAGGTCCAAACTTGAAGCTCCAATTCCTCTCGGTTATTCCTGTGCAGGTGTAGTGCAGCAGATTGATGACGGTATCAATGAGTTTGCATCCGGTGATCGCGTTGCGTGTGCAGGATTCGGGTATGCTTCGCATGCGGAGATGATATTCGTTCCGAAAAATCTTGCAGTTAAGATTCCGCAGGGTGTCTCATTCGAGGATGCATCCTATGTCACGCTTGGAGCCATAGCTCTGCAGGGCATACGTCAGGCCAATATCGAACTGGGTGAGACTGTTGCCGTGTTCGGTCTGGGTCTGCTTGGCCAGTTGACGGTGCAGATACTTAAAGCTGCGGGTTGCAGAGTGATCGGTCTCGATATTGACATGAGCAAGATCGATCTCGCGCTCGAACACGGAATTGATCTTGGAGTGGACAATTCGTCCGAGAATTTCGCGCGTGACTGCCTCCATTTCACCGCAGGTTCGGGTGTGGACAAGGTTATCATAACAGCCGCCGCGAAATCCTCACACATAGTCTCCCAAGCCGCGGAGATCGCAAGAGACAGAGGACATATCACGGTTGTTGGTGCTGTTGGGATGGACCTCGAGAGAAAACCGTTCTATGAAAAAGAACTCTCTCTCAACCTGTCGCGATCCTACGGACCGGGAAGATACGACCGTAATTATGAAGAGATGGGAAACGACTACCCGATAGGGTATGTGCGCTGGACCGAGAAGCGTAACATGGAGGCATTTCTTCAACTGATCGCCTCAGGTAGTGTGAAGCTTGAAAAACTTACGACACACACATTCAGTGTCGAGGATGCTGAAAAGGCGTTTGATATCGTGACCGGTAAAACCCCGCAGTCACATCTCGGAATCGTACTTCAATATCCGGACAGGATGGTATCGACTCACTCGGTTACGGTTTCAAGAAAGACTGTGAAGCGCGGGGGATTGAAACAAACTGTAACAATCGGTGCAGTTGGTGGTGGGGCGTTTGCATCGGGTGTGATCTTTCCAATTGTACGAGACAATAAGAAGTATGATCTGAAATGGCTCTCATCCCCAAACGGTGTAAAATCCTTTTCTACTGCGAAACAGTTTGAATTTCAGAATGCAACAACGGACATGACGGAACTCCTGGATGATTCCACGACTGACGCGGTGATGATCCTGACTCCTCACAATCTCCATGCCGAACAGGTGATATCTGCGCTGAAATCGGGTAAAAATGTATTCGTGGAGAAACCGCTTGCGACTAATGAGGATGAGTTGCAGAGCATAGTCGATGCATTCAACGAGAGTCCGGGCGGACTCATGGTCGGATTCAATCGCCGTTACTCAAATCCCATTGCCTGTATCAAGCAGGAACTATCGAAAGAGGTGTTTCCGGCGGTGTTTCATTATAGAATCAATGCCGGTTTCGTTCCTAAAGAAAGCCCCCTGCAGGACGATAGAATCGGAAAAGGACGGATTGTCGGAGAAGTATGCCATTTTATGGATCTGATGGCATACCTCTGCGATGCTCGACCGATAGAGGTCTTCTCAATGTCAATTGGCGGCGGCAACAACAGTTACTTGAACAGCGACAACGTGCAGATAATGATTCGTTTTTCGGATGGATCTGTGGGATGCATAACGTATGCCGCCTGCGGTGGCGCAGGGATGCCGAAAGAGAGACTCGAGGTGTTCGCCGGACAGAGCAGTTTCGTGCTGGATGATTTCAAGAGCGTGGAGATGTTCCGTGACGGCAACAGGAAGAGTCTTTATTCCGGGACTCAGGACAAGGGGCATTCGGAAGAACTCGATTACTTCGCTGACAGAATACTCGGCGGAGACAATCTGACAGAGGAATTTGAGAGTGCGGTTAGTGTCACGAGGGCAACATTCGCCGCCGTCGAGTCACTTAAAACCGGCAGACCACAATTGATTGACTGACACATCATCATTATACGCGGACGTAACAGTCTGCGTGAGGGGACATGAGAAATGTCGGGTCTTGAAGCGAAGCAGCAACGACGCTCTATATTGTACATCACGCATTACTATCCACCCGAAGTTAATGCACCCGCAATTCGTATATCGAAGCTTGCGCGGAAATGGGTGGAACGGGGGCACGATGTCACCGTTCTGACCGGATTCCCGAATCATCCGACAGGAGTTATTCCAAAGGAGTACTCCGGTAAGACTCTGATGCGGGAGATGATCGATGGCGTGAATATCATAAGAACGTATCTCTATGCAGCGGAAAACAAGGGACTGCTCAAACGGATATTCAATTATCTTTCATTCATGCTCTCGGCGATCATACTGGGCCTTCCACGGATTGGCAGGACAGATGTCGTAATAGCATCATCACCACAGTTCTTTGTAGCCATAGCCGGATATCTGATATCGCTGGTCAAGCGTGTTCCGTTCATCTTCGAAGTGAGAGATGTCTGGCCGGAAGAGATTGTTGCGGTTGGTGCAATCAGGAGTCGTTTCATCATTAGGGTTCTTGAGATGATTGAAATGTTTCTGTATCACCATGCGAAACTCGTTGTAGCGGTTGCGGAGGGTACAATTGATATCCTCGTTGAACGCGGAATCCCGCGAGAGAAAATCATACTCATGCCCAATGGTGTCGATTTCGAGGAATTTCAGCGTAATGTCGATATTCATTCGGTACGTGATAAACACAGGCTGAACGGTGAATTTCTCGTTTCATATATCGGCACTCACGGAATGGCTCACCGTTTGCAAACAGTTGTGGAAGCCGCAGATCGACTGCGTCACAACAACAGGATCAAATTCCTGATGGTTGGTGATGGAGCGGAGAAGAAGCGATTGCAGAGTCTTGCCGGTAATCTGTTACTGGAGAACATCCAGTTTGTCCCGCAGCTTCCGCACGATGAGGCGATAGACTATTACAAGGCATCCGATGCCTGTCTTGTTCCTTTGAAGCGGGCTGATCTGTTTACGAAAAATATCCCATCGAAGATATATGAGATAATGGCATCGGGTAAACCGGTTCTTCTCGGTGCTGACGGTGAATCTCGTAGACTCGTGAATGAAGCGGATGCGGGGATCGCATTCGAACCGGAGAGTGTGGAGAGTCTCGTCGAGAGTATTGAGAAGCTCTATAAAAACAGACAGGACGCCAGGAGGCTCGGTGAGAATGGTCTTAATTATGCCCGCAAGAATTGCAGACGTGAAGTGATTGCGGAGAAATACCTGTCTGAAATACTGAAAATTTCATGATATGCTTAGGCAACGCGTAGATACACTGAGACGATTCCACCTTCTCGTGGATGTTCTGCTGGCATGTATCTCATTTCTTGTGGCATGTGCATTAGATAATATCGTCCACGGATTCAGACCTTCAGATTTTATCCATGAACGGGTAAATATTCAAAACCTGCTTGTTGTAAGTGCCGCCTGGGGTATTCTGATCTATCGTCAGAAATGTTCCTATATCTACAGGATGAAACCACTCGGGCGTATTTTCCGCAATGTTATCCGGACCGTTGTACTCGGAACTCTGATCTTCGGAATATGGCTCTTCGCAACCCGAACACTGTTCTTCGGGCGCTTCTTCTTTATCGCATTCATGGTTACGAATTTCGTACTTGTGTTTGGCTTGCGATCCGGAGTTCTTGCCCTATTGCATCATATTCGAAAGCGTGGTTACAATTATCAGACAGTACTCGTAGTGGGAACCGGTGATCTTGCCAAGAGTCTTGTAAATCAGCTAAAGGATAATTCACAGTGGGGTTTTCGTGTTATCGGTCTGATCGATTTCAGTGAGATGACGAGACTGTGGAGATACCGGGATATTCCCCTGATCGGTTCACTTACGGAGCTGCCATCCATTATTCAGAACAACCAGGTTGACTATGTTATCTTCGCTGTTCCACACAAACATCTGAATGATGTCGATTCATCAATCCTTCTCTGTGAGGAGATGGGTACGAAAGCCATGATACTCGCTGACTTTTTCTCGACGAATATTGCCCGCAAGGAGATTACCGAATTTCTGGGACGACCTGCGATTGTGTACAACACAACCCCCGATTATAAATATCAACTGGTGATAAAGAGTTTTCTCGACAGAGCGCTTGCTGCACTCGGTTTGCTTGTATTGACACCGGTTCTTCTGATAATAGCCGCTTTCGTCAAGATTACATCAGCAGGACCCGTGTTTTTCAGGCAGGAGCGCTGCGGGCTGAATGGCAAACGCTTCAGAGTATTCAAGTTCCGTACTATGGTGCAGGATGCGGAGAAACTCAAAGCCCGGCTTACGGTAAACAATGAAATGGATGGCCCAGCGTTTAAGATAACCAATGATCCCCGTATTACCCGATTGGGGAAGATCCTGAGAAAGACATCACTGGATGAACTGCCGCAGCTGATTAATATTGTTCGTGGCGATATGTCACTTGTTGGACCAAGACCTCCGCTGCCGGATGAGGTTCAGAAGTATGACCACTGGCAGAGGCGCAAGCTCTCCATGAAACCAGGTTTAACCTGTCTGTGGCAGGTTGGCGGCAGGAATAACACCACATTCGAGGAGTGGATGAAACTCGACCTCAAGTATATCGATAACTGGTCTCTCTGGCTCGATACAAAAATCCTCGTCCGCACTATTCCCGCAGTTGTCAACGCTACCGGTAAATAGCCTACAGCGGAAAATCGAAACGCACCTTCCCGGTAAAGAAAACATGTGAGTACTTATTGTAGCTGCCGAGCAGACTGCTGTACTGGACATAGAAATTATCGACTTCCTCCCGGCTGCCGATAAATAGATTTAGTCCCCCGCTGAATTCGAGGAAGTCAAGGTACTGAGGAGTATATTTTAGCCTTGGCGAGAAATACATCGAACCGGAACCGGTTTCTATAAGTGCAGAGGTTGAAGTTGTAAACTGATTCTGTGCGAATGATTTCTGTGCATAGAGAGTAAGGTTGATATAATCTCCTTCACCGAAGTATGCTTCCTCATATCCGAACCTGTGTACCCATCCGACCTGGGCTGCGGTAATTATGTCCGCACCGGGGATTGTGTACTCGGCACCAAATATGTTGTTAGTCGACCAGTATTTCTCACCCGTTTCCTGTGCTACAGCATAATCACTCTGAACGACATATACCTTCGAAAAAAGTTTCTGGATACCTTCAGCAGTCGTGATATCCGGGAAGAACTTGTGACCGTAAGTCAATGCTGATTCCATTTTCAGTCGGAATTTACCGGCTACCATTTCTGCTGATATTCCCGATGTAATAACACGGGAGAACTCCTGCATAACGTCAGTGTGAAGAATATCGGAATTTCGTGTGAAAGAACCGAAATCAATGGTTCGATTCAGAAGGTATTCCACGAAAATAACGGGTGTTGGTTTCGGGTCTTTGCAGGTGATGAAATGCCCGGTCAGGTCTATTCCTCCAATGGGAACCGTAACCTTTGCTGCAACCGTTGCGGTCTCGAGTGATTTGTCCGGTTCATCCACGCCGCTGAATGTATTCAGGAATGCCATATCCAGATATTGCCCCGTAGATTGGTCGTAGATAAAATTCTCCCAGTAGATAAGATTCGGAATCGCCGAAAAAATCGGGGGCATCCAGTAATCGGTCTCCTCGAGCGTTTTGTCCCATGAATCCGCGCTGGGAGTTTCGGAGGCATTCCAGATCGGGATTACAAGAGCTTCGAGACGAAATTTGTCGATCTTATCCCAGTTGAAATGAATCATCCATTGACCCTGCGCGTCATTCAATCCGGAGTTGACGAACGGATCGAGAAGATCCGCTGCATTGATAATATTGAATGGAGAGATGACATCAACCACTCCCCACACAACTTTCTCCTTACCGACCGTAAGCATGATCTCACTACCTGCATAGGTCATGTAGGCTTCATCGATCTCGAAACCGATATCATCCTCGAAATACCGGTCCGGTTTGCTGTGATGGACGACATCGAATGCAGTGTAACCGGAAAACCCACTTGGGAAATCGGCTTTCAGGTACAGGTTAAAGTGATTCTCCTGAAGAGACACGCGCCCGGTTGGTTCGACAGCTTCGGAATAAAGCTGGTTATTGGAGACGATATACACCGGGAATCTTTCATCCGATTCCATCAACTTGAATGCGTTGGAGCTCTTTATGAAACCGCCTAACTCTATACTGGTGGATGATTCTCCGAAGGCCCAGTCTTCCCAGTCTTCTGAGTCATCAAAACTGAAGTCATCGGACTCATCTTCTTCAGTTTCCGTCTGCTCGGTTTCATCTATCTCCGAAGGTGTCCCCTGCATCAGGGCATTCCAGGTACGATCGTTAACAACACCGGTTACATCGATACCCTTGTCGGTCTGGAATCGCCTTACGGCGTCACGGGTCTTGCTTCCGAATATGCCATCCACGAGTCCGACAGGATATCCGAGTTCCGACAGACGCTGCTGTACCTGTTTGACTTCGGTACCGCGATTACCAACTTTCAGTTCGACTGCTCGAACCTCTCCGACGACAGACAGCAATAGCGCTGCTGTCAGAATACTGATTACTATAATTGATCTACCCACTTCTATATCTCCCATCTATCATAACAATGTCGCTATTTTTGATTCTTAATATTTCTTGCAAAATTGAATGTCAGAAGCAGTGCCGATGTCAGGAATAGATCTGACAGCAGACACGTAATCATCGTCAGTCCTGTAAGGATTCCGACAGAACTTAACATTCCGAAATCCGAGAAACAGATTACAAGAAATCCGAGAGCGAGTGCAATACTCGTGAATATCACCGGCTTGCCAACATGGCGCAGTGCCTGTGATGTCGCTTCCCGCCGATTTTTAGTATGACCGAGTTCGCGACGGAAGTGCATCAGGTAGTGAATCGTATCATCGACTGCAATACCGAGTGAAATCGACGCTACCACACTCGTTCCAATATTCAGAGATATCTTAAACCAGCCCATTATTCCAAAGATTACGAATATCGGTACAATGTTCGAGATCATCGAGAGCAAACCGACTCTCGCAGAACGGAACAAAACTGACATGATTATGAATATCAATCCGAATGCCAGAAGTAGTGAATCGCGCTGACCTCTGATTATCGATGATATCGACTTCGCGAATACAACTACGGTTCCGGTGGCTCTTGTGACCACTTCCTCCGGAAGGTACTCTTTTGCTCTGGATTCTATGTCGTCTATCGTCCGGGCCAGATCGCTTGTCGATACGAGTTGTGACCTCGCGAAGATTGCCATTGAGCTGTAGTCCTCGACCACATAGTGTGCTCTGACCGACGGCTCCTCCTGGTCAATTGTCAGAAGAATGGCTTCATCGAGCGCATCCTGATCCTGCGGTACAATGAAAGAATCGGGGTGATCGGAGGACATCGCCTTATTGAAGAGTTTCAGGACATTCACGAAGGATGTTGCTTTATCTATACTCTGCATATCCTCCATATAGAGCTGGAGTGAATCGATCCCGGTCAATACATCAACTCTTCGGAAGATATCCGATGTATTGTCGGTTTTAAGGGTATCTACTGTAGCCACGACATAGAATGTTGAGACTCCCGCAAGATTATCCTCGATCACCCTGGCTGCTTTTCTTACCTCAGAGTCTTTCTTGAAATATGAGATGAAATCCGTATCGACCTTGATCCGGAGCATACCGATAAACGAGAGAACAAAGATCACTGCAGCTATCGCGAGAGTCAGATATCTGAATCTAAGGTTGTACGAGATTATCCCCTCAACGATTCTCGACATTAATCCATTGGATACCTTTGCCGCTTGCTTGCGCGGCGGGATTCTAATGAGGGACAGAAGCGCCGGTACGAATGTAAACGATACGAATATCGCGAGTAAAATTCCAATTACAGAGAAAAATCCAACTTTCTGGATGTTCGGTATCGGGCTGACCATCAGCGAGCCAAAACCGATTGCAGTTGTAACTCCGGCTGTAATGAGTGGTGATGCGAGTGTTGAGAATGTCTTCTTAACTACCTCGTCCTTCCGGCTGGATTCCATTCCGAATTCCACATACGTCGATACAATATGAATTGTGATCGAGCTTGCCAGAGCGATAAGGAGCGGCGGGATGATCGTCATTGTCATGTTGATCGGGACTTTGAACTGCCCGATAAGCCCGAATGTCCAGATCAGCGAGATAATGATCGTGATAGCCGGTATTAATACTCCCTTCAGAGATCTGAACGAGAAGAGAAGTATCACGAGGATCAATCCGAACGAGAGAGGGATAAACCGTTTCAAATCCCGATGCATCGCTTTGTTGATCTCCATCCGTGTATGGATCAACCCGGCGTAGTGGATTTTTTCCGGTCCCTCTGAGTCGCGTGCGATCGCGGATATCTTGTCGTCTATCCCGGTAGCCTGCAATACGCTGTCGGTCTCGTTTTCGAGGAAGATATTGATTGCGGCAGCTTTACCATCCTCGGAGACGAGTGTTTTATGGAACAGTTCATTGGAGAGAACATCATCTTTGAGTGCCCGTGCCAAATCATCTGTTTCCGGAATCTGCATAATAATCGGATCATTACGCAACTCATCCCCACCCATTCCGGTAAGAAATGTGGAATTCGTCAGGCTGACTACATTATCGACACCTTCAAGCCAGGCGATGCTGTCGGTCAGGTATTCGATCTTCTTGAGGGTGGATGGCTGGAAAATGCCGAGATCGGAATCGTTGACAATAACCAGCATCGCAACCTGATCGTTGCCGAAGTCATCCTTTACATATTCGAAATACTCCTGGCTTGGATCTCCCTTCGGTATGGATCCGTCCGATGAAGAATCAAACCGGATCGTCAGGATTTGAGGTGCAAGCCAGACAGTGACTGCCAGTGTGAGGATTATTACAATCCACCGTATGCGTATCAATAAGTCAGTGAAACGCTCCATTGTTGTCTATTCCGCATCTCCGGGTTATTCGCTCTTGCTTCAGTCGCCCTTTTCGAGATTCGTGAGCGAAAATGTGTTATCCGGAATCTTTTTATCGAAAGCAACCTTCTCGATCGACATGATTGTCTTGTGGTCAATCTGAACATTGTGCATAACAGATTTAATCGGAGTCCAGTAACCATCATTCTTCTTTAACTCAAGAACTTTCGACTCCTTAAGGAACTTGCCCTTCTCGTCGTAGAATTCCATCTTTATGGGTACATAGATGTCTTTTCTGATCCATTGGATGACTTTGCTGTACAGAGCATCGCCTCCCTTTGGAATCGCAGTACACTTCCAACACTCCTTGCCTTCATGGGTGACCGTTTCCAGAGGCAGGTAGTTATCCGAATCAGAATTGTGGGGACTCAGGTCATAGTATGTGAAATCCGTGCCCTGAAAGCTCTTCTTATTGTCACCCTCCGGTACCTTACGTGTCTTTTTCTCAGATGGTGTATAGAGATAGCGGTCGGTACCACCATCCTTGTTTACAACCAAAAATCCTACACCCTTCACACGCTTCGGTTCGAGGAAACGGGTCAGGGTATTCTCCAGATCACCAACCTGCTCAGCCCAGATCATCAATTTGCGATCCTGGCTTCGTCCCTTCTTGTCAACAAGTTGCATCGAGACTAAGGAGACTTGTGATTTTGAGTTGTTCTTCTCACGAACGAGTTTCATCAGCTTCTTTCCGGTCATGTCCTCGGCGTATGAAATTGTGAATATTGAAGCGATGAAGATAATAAGTACTGCGAGTGAAATGACACGTTTCATTACTGACTCTCCTGATGAATCTGCTGATAATTTCTATTATGCACTGATATCATCCGATGGAATCGACAACTGTCCAATTCTGCAAATACCAGTTCGGAGTTATCGGTTTATCAGATAATCAATTGGTAAATAAACCGTCGATTCTGTGACTTGTCAACATTAAGTGTGTGCCAGGCAAAAAGAAAAGGCGGTACTTATGATCCGTACCGCCCGGAAATTTCAGAACTCTGAGTCTAACTACCGAAGTAGAAACAGAAGCCGGTTCTGATTGTGATCATGCTCGATACTTCACCCGCGAAGATGAGATCAAAATCAAATGATAGCGGGATCGACATATTCTTGTCGGGACCAAATACGAATTCTGCTCCCAGTGATGGAGTCATTCCAAAAGCTGTGTAACTCTCTCCTTCGAGATTCTGTTGCAGGGTTCCACCACTTTTAAGTTCGATTTCAGGGTCACCGGCACTAACAATATGCAGCTTGAGACCCAATCCACCATAGGGATGTATCGGTGAATTCTCGAGGCGAAGGTACCATGCAGGAAGAACTCCGAATGTGAAATGAGTTACACTCCAGTTCATGTTATCGATCGCCTGACCCTGCTGGGTTGAGTAACCACTTAGGTCAACTTCCTGGCTGTAAAAACCAACCTGAAAAAGAGGTTGAATGTAGAGACCCTGGACCACACGCCACTTGCCGGTGGCTCCGAAACGGAGTGAAGTTCCAGAACTTTGTTCTATCCCCTGAATCAATCCAGCTTCTTCAACATCTATACCCTTGGTAAATCCGAATCCAAGATCAAGCTGGATTCCCATGTTCTTCCCCTCATAATCAAACTGCGCAAGAGCGCATGCCGGCAGAGAAATTGCCAGAATCAGACCAAACAGAAGCAACTTTTTCATCTGTTATCCTTTCCTGTTGTACTCGATATATCTTATTTGCAACAACTTAGAAGTAAAATATGCAACCGCAGACTATGTTAAACAGATCCGGTGAGTCGAATATCAGGTGAAATTTGTAATCGTTGTAGAGAGATATCGTCTCGTTCAATGCGAATTCTGCTCCGAATGTCCAGTGGATGCCAAATTTAACATCAGTGCTGGAATCACCCTTGAACTTGATTTTCTGTCCCGTATATGGATTTACCTGCTCTCCTCCTCCACTTGCATGGGTAATATGAAACGCCGGTCCCAATCCTGCATAGGGATGGACCACGAATTTCCTGAAGCGGAACATCACCTGCGGAGCCGGCTGAATGCTGAGTGCCCAGAAACCGCTCTTGATCCACCAGTTGAAACCCGGATCCATGTAAAGTCCTTCCCAGATGTGGATTTTTGTTGTGCTTCCGAATGAGAATCCGGCTCCTACGTCACTCGTGGCTACGCCGAGTCCGATATGTCCTCCAACACCAATACCTCTACCCGAGTAGTCAAATGTCCTTCCCCAGCCCTGCGCTTTGGCATCTGTCGGTACCAATGTGATAAGTAGCACAATCGCGGCGAATACCGCAGTCAATTTGCCGAAAGTTGCCAGTCGAAGGTTCACGCTCATCCAATCCTCCTCATTGTTCTCTATGTTTGGAGACTGTATCCTATATCATCTTTCTGTAATGCTGAAACTTGCCGCTAAATTTGCATCGTGATACCCATATTCGCAAGTCTTTTCTTGAAGAATGTTTGTAGTGGATATTAACTGTATTCTTTTTGGATTATTACAGTTTTCCCAGAAATGCTCTGTCGGATTCCCCTTTGTTTGACAGAATATCGGTTTTCCTGCGGGACAGTGACTTGAGGCGCAGATTCTGCGACAAAACCAGTGTTTTCAGAGTATAAAAACGCTTGACAAACTCTGACGTTTCGTATATTCTTATTAACGATAAGTGGGGGTTAGGTATTAGGTAAGGGAAGCCAAGTTTTAGTTCATATCATTTATTCTTGCTTTGCTGAAGAATTGTAACAGTCATCTGTTGGGTTATTATGACAATTCTGCCCGGGTTGTCCAATCCGACAAGAGGTTTAACCTATCGTTTCAACTACCCATAAGATGTTATGAGTAAGAAAATTGCTCTTAAACTTTTATTAGTGAGTAAGTCTGGGTGGTAAAAAACAATTTTGCATTGGGAAGGAGGTGAGATTAAGAGAATCGGAAGGAGTTGGATGATATAACGGTCGGCACGAAGCAGACGTTTAACAGATAACTCCTGCTTTTCTTTTTTTCCTTGAAATTGCTTGCATACCATTCACCGGTAATGCAGGAAACTACTGTTTTGAGAGGAGCAAGACATGAGAAAATCTTTTGTGTTTACTCTCTCCGTCTTATTGTTGGCATTTGCCTGGAGTACTGTTTTCGCAGAGAATGCAGAAATGAAACAGTTCCAGACAAAACTCATCAACAAGAATCTTACAGGCGGTGAGTATCTCAATCTGAGCGGAGCAGTTGGCGGTTCGTATCTCGGTTCCAGCAATAATAGAGCTCTGCAAATGGGTGAGACCATTTATGATTATCAGCACAACGGCACTATGGGCCGTCAGGTTGTTTATGACGCAGACAACAGCATTGTTCACTTCATGTGGATGTGGGACAACCTCGCCGGTGAAGGTAGAGCGATTAAGTACAATGCTTACGACGGTTCCGATTGGGAACATGGCTCGGGTGCAACCGGTGGTCTCGCTGTCAGTGGTGACAACGGCGGTTATGGTGGTATCGATCTGGCTTCAAATGGCCGTGGTATGATTCACCATCATGAAGGTGTTAATGGCGATGTCTACAAGCCGCATGCCGGTTTTGATATCCTTCCGCCATCCGGCGCTTTCACATTCTATGGTGCCCCGTCTCCGAGTGTTGACGATGTCATCAACTGCGAAGGCTGGGAGACCGGTAATTACGAGTATGAATCCGGCTACGTTTGGCCGATGGCTGAGTTTGACATCTGTGACGGCACCGAGGTCGTTCACATGGTCGCTTCCGAATCTCCGCCGACCGGTACTCCGGCTGGCGAGATTCAGACAGTCGTTTACTATAGAGGCACAGCCAATGCCACGACAGGTGCTATCACATGGCCGTCCTGCCCGATGGCGATTGACTCTGTTTATAATATTACTGTTCTTGTCCGTGAAGATCCGACATCTGACGAAGTCGCCATTTCATGGATTAAGCCGATCTATTACGATAACGATCCGCTTGATCCATGCGGCTTCACCCAGTGGCAGAATGACATCATGGTCTGGAAGTCAGATGACTGTGGTGTGACATGGGATCGTGGTGATATCGAGAATATCACCGACTATCTCGGCAATAACGGTACGATCGAATACGTATCTATGGCCTACACTGACCACTCCATGCTGTATGACTCAGACGGTAACCTCCACATCGTCTGGAGCACTCCTCTGAATCCGATAGATGATGGTGATCCGTGTACCAAGGCTTATGCCACCAAGATGTGGCACTGGTCGGATGCACCGGGTGGATGTATCTCGCTCGTTTATGATGCTTCCAGACCGCAATTTCATTGCGATACCGGTGCATGGAACATGAGCACAGCGAAGATGAACATCTCCGAGTGCGATTCCAATCTGTATGTCTCGTTCACTCGTTTTGGCGCTTACACAAGTGCCAATGGCGATACGAGCGCTGACTGTTCGGAAGCCGGTTTTGCGAACGGTGAAATCTTTCTGACAGCCTCCACCGATGGTGGTGAGACCTGGGGCGAGGCAGTCAACCTGACCAACACTCAGAGTGATGAGTGCGCCGAAGGTGACTGCTTCAGCGAGCACTGGTCATCAATGGCCAAGTATTCGACAGGTGATGTCCATGTCCAGTACATTGAGGATAAGGATGCCGGTGGATTCCCGCAGACTGAGGGTGGTATTACAGAGAATCCTGTGCAATACGTTTCCTATGAGTGCTTCACACCGGATCCGTATTGCCAGGTTTCGTACAGCCCGCTTTCACTCGGCTACCCGACTCACATCGCTCCGCAGGGCGGAAGTGGATGTACGAGTGGTGAGACCACTACATTCACTCTGACTCTTCAGAACGCCGGTAACCAGAGTTCAGCTTACACCATAACTCCGAATGAAACCTGGATTACCCGTTTAAGCGGTGATCCTCTGTCCGGAACGATTGACGCCGGTTGTGACGCCACCAAGGAAATCGAGATGCAGCTTGGTCCGATCACTACCGAGGGTGTTTACAACGGCTCGATCGATGTTACCGTTTGTGGTGAGACAGAGTCCATTCCGATTGAACTGTACGTATACTGCCTCTTCTATGAGCCGGAATATGAATTTCTCTCGACCTCATGCTGGTCGATTGGTGTCTGGAACGTTGCCCGTGCCGGTCTGGCTCAGGCCAGTGACCTTGGCAACATGTACTGGCTTGTTGAAGAAGTCGCTCTTATGTACGATGAAGGTGTAGTCATTTCCTATGATGACACCACGAATACATTCTTCTCGATGTTCGATGGCTCTGATGATAATGTCGACTTTGTGGCTCTCAGCCCGCTGGAGACTTCAGCTACTGCAGAATATGAGAAGGCAACAGGCGAATTCGCCACGCCGGATACCAATATCTGCGGTGTCATCGAGTACTATGCTCCGGTTAACCCGGATTACTGTGTCCTCGTTGAGCACGTTGTTATCACGAACTGTGATGATGTTGCTCACGTCGTGTCTGTCGGTGAAGGCATCGACTGGGATGTCCCGGATGATGACGATGGTTCCGATAACCGCGCCGGTAAGGATGAAGACAGACAGATGCTCTATATGATGGGTCCGGTTGGTGCTTTTTCCGAAAACTACTACGGTGGTGTGGCATTTGATACAAATCAGATTGTCATCCCCGGTGGTGAGATCCTGAACAACGATACCTGGGTTTATGATAACTCCGGTTATACTCCGGCTGAGATCGGCGGTCTGCTGAACAGAATCAGTGGATTCAGCTCGGCGATCGACAGTGTCTTTGACCAGAACATGTTCTTCGCGATCTATCAGGAAGTCTCGCTTGAGCCTGGTGAATCCATCGAGTACTGCAAGATCAAGGCTTCGTCTCTTACCAGTCTTACCGATCTGCAGGATCTTATTGATGCCGGCTTCCAGTGGGCCGAGGACAACAATGCCTGCGGCGGCAGCGAATATGACTGCGGTCCAGAGGGTGTTGGTAATGTTGATGGCCTTGGTATTAGAGATATTGATGATGTCGTTTACCTGATTCAGTACCTCTATGCTGGCGGTCCGGATCCACAACCGTTAATTTGCTGTGCTAATGTTGACGGTCTTGGTATTTCGGATATTGATGACGTTGTTTACCTGATTCAGTATCTGTATGCCGGTGGTCCGGCACCTGTTACACCTCAGGAAGCCTGCGAAGGTTACGGAGGTTAATATTGGATTTGGATAACTTCTATATAATTGAAGTTATTTGAAGACGATAGATTGGGGACTCCTTAAATGGAGTCCCCTCTTTTTTGTATGGATGTGGTAAATCACAGTCCCGCAGAAATTTCAAAGATAGACCAGGAGAGTGTTAAAACACAAATTACAAGGAGGTAATATTACGTATAAAGGAATATTTATTATAGAGGATAATATATTGAATTAACCTACAATATATTGTAGCAAGCACTGATCTTTATATTGCCCCAATATCCTCTTGCCTATTCATGCCCGATCCCCGAGGCGAATAGGACTAGATCATGAGTTGGTTTACCTTGAAGTCAACCCAACTCCGCTCTTGTTGCCCGCTCCAAGATGTTGGAGCTTCAAGGACTGGGTCTGTGACCCTTGGATCCGAAGCCGGGATTCCCCGCACTACAGAATTACATGTTTAATATCGGCAAGACTGACCATGAAGTCAAGAGGCAGTTATAAGTATAATTAGGGCATATAATGGGTATATATAATACCTGTTATTATCACTTGTTTGGTCGCAGCTTTGTTTTCAGGAATGATTTCAGGTTCTTTTTTTGCTTAATTATCCCAAGTTTGTGTCTAATTCTGGTTCGATGTTTCTGTACGGTGTATAGTGATATACTCATTTGTTCTGCTATTTCCTTGGATGACAACCCCTTATAAATAAGATTGCATACTTCCAGCTCTCTGGGACTCAGGCTGTCGAAGGTCATTTCCAGGTCCCTTATGAATGGTGCCGTTATATCATTCAGACCTTCAACCAGAAACTCAAATTCATTTGTTAAGTCTGCCGGCAATTTCTCACGCAGGCGTTTTATGTAGGGTTTAAGGACCCGTTCGAGATTGGAATTTATCTGTCTTTTTACTTTTTCGGTTCGTTCTTCGGTTTTATCGAGGATTTCCTCAAGGGCGATGTTCGCCTTCGCGAGTCGCTCTCTTTCTTTGATAAGAGTTTCGTTGGTGAGTCTGACTTCGTTTTCAACACGTTTTTGGTCAGTTATATCTACAAGTATACCACGTATGCCGGTAATCTCGTCATTTCTGAATACGGGATTTGAGTAGATTGCAACTGGAAATCGTGTACCGTTTTTTCTTATTACGGTATATTCGGCTCCGTGGACATCCTTGCCCTGTATAGTCAGCATAAATCTTTCCAATGCTCGATCCCGGTCCTTGCCATCGAAGAGGCTGAATGCGTTAAGCCCATCTTTGATATCTTCCTCACTATATCCGGTAAGTTCAAATCCTCTTTGGTTTGCGAAAACCACATTACCCTCCAAATCGGTTTCAAAGACTGTTTGAGGGAGAAGATCCGCGAGTTCTCTGAAACGTTTTTCTTTTTCCTTGATTTCCTCCAATGCCTCTCTACGATCTGTTACATTCGAAGCAATGATCATTGCGACAATCTCGTCCTCATCTGTATAAGAAAAAGGTTGAACGAGTGTGTCATAGTATTTCCATTCACCATCGAGGTAAACTCTTGCTTCTTCTCGGAATTCAGTTCTGGTATCAATTACTTCTTCGACATGTCTCATCTGACGCCGAGCGATTTCTTCGGGGAAGAGTTCCCACATTGTCGCTCCTTCTACTTCTTCCCTGGGCTTACCGAGAGCCTCAGCAGCTTTGTTGTTGACGAAAACAAATTCACCGTTTCGTTTTACTATCGCTATTCCCGCCTGAACGCTTTCGACAAGAGTGCGATGTCTCTCTTTTGATAGATACAGGTCTCTTTCGATTGTCTTCTGCTCAGTGATATCCTGAACGATACCTGTTAATCTGTAAATGTCACCTTTTTCATTTCGAATGGGATATATACGTGACCGGAGCCATCTAAGTGAACCATCCGGACGAATTATCCGGTACTCTGTTTCAGATTCCGGATTATCGACTGCTTGCCTTTTGATTACTCTCTCTTTGTCATCCGGATGGACAACCTTCAAATATACAGTCGTATCCTCATAGAATTCCTCCGCAGGTATCCCAAATGTTCTCTCAAAAGCGGGATTCACGTAGATTGTCTTTTTTGCTTTGAAATCGAATATCCAGAAGACCTCGTCAATTGCATCTGCCATCTGCCTTAAGCGATTCTCGGTCTCTGTAAGTTTGATTTCCGCCTTTTTCTGCTGTGAAAGGTCGATAGCGGTAGATGCTATGTACTCCGGTTTATTATCCTCCCCATATAGGACTCGACCAGATATAAAAAGAGGGAATTTGTGCCCCGATTTATCTGTGTGCCAGACTTCGATTGCTTTATGCCTGCCCTTTTTCAGAAGTTCCTCAAAGTGACTCTCCGCTTCTTGTATCTGTTCCGGACTTTGGAAAATGCTGAAATGCTTTCCGATCAGTTCATCCGGTGTATATCCATGTAATGAAGCCATGTACTCATTGACATACGTAAGTTTTCCATCGGGATCACTCAGTGCCATTCCGAACTCAGCAATTTCGGATATCGCCTGGAATTTCTCTATTTCCTTGCGAGCTTCGATATGCTCAGTAACATCAATCCCGACAGCAATTGCGATAAACTCATCATTCGGCAGGAATACAGCAGAGTTTGACCAAAAAATGTGACGAACCTCATCATTTCTGGTGAGCATTCCCTTGACATAAGAATCTCGTGGATTTTTTCTTACCCAATTATTGAATTCATCCTGTGGAATCTTGTAGTATTCATCTGGTATGAAAATATACTCCCAGTCTCTACCGATAACCTCACTCTCCGAATAGCCGGTAAGTTTTTCCAGTTCACGGTTGAATGCCGTAATCCTGCGTTTTTGATCGAGGCAGACTATCAGACAATTGGCAGTATCGAGGATGGAATGCGTTAGGCGTTTTTCATTCTGAAGTCGGGTCTTTGCCTCTTCCTGCTCGGTAATGTCAATGCCGATATCCCAGGCAGCCCAACCGGGAATCGGACATTCGGTGTGTATACTCGACCATGACAGGATGCGTCGCGAGCCATCCTTGCAATGTATTTCACACTCCCAGTTTCCGGGTTCGTTAATATGCACGCCGGACCACCTGCTGATTATTTCACGCGCCTGATCGGGATCACTGTAAAGCATTTTCAGAGCGACCGGATTCTTGATGAATTCATCCGATTTATATCCGGTTACTCGTTCACATTCCCTGTTCCAGAATATGATATTCCCTGATTCGTCATAGGCACACACCATCACCGGAATGCTGTTAATCAGTTCTATGAAGCCTTCTTCACGACGTTCCAGACGGTCTCTTTCAATTCTCTGCGAGGTTATGTCGACAATCGTACCAACCATTCTTACGGGTTTTGAGGCATTGTCACGATCTATGACACGACCCCGTGCAAATATCCAGAGATACTCACCCGAGACAGTTCTGATCCTGAATTTCTCCTCCAGGATGTCATCTGATTCTAATATGTCCTTCTGGATTATGGATGTGATGCGGCCGATATCATCGGGGTGAATTATCTTTAACCATTCTTCAAAATCCTGATACTGGTCATAATATGTAATTCCGAGTTTTTTCTTGAATGCCGTGCTAAACGACATTCTTCCTTCCTGAATGTGCCACTCCCAGATATCATCACTGATTCCAGATGTAGATTCTATTCGTTTCGATGCCGATTTATAGTCTGGCTTGATATCTGTCAGGATTGTGAGGCAGTAATAGCTGTCGTTATCATCATCTAAAAGAGCAAGTCGCGCGTCCGCACTAAGGGTTTTCCCCTCTGCGTCAAGGATATGAACCGGTCGGACAATCCACTTTGAATTTCCATCCAGGGTCTTGAGAGATACCCGAATAGTGTTTGCACTTCGTGCATCGAGCCATTCGGATGAGTCAAGTTTCAGTGATTCGATGTTCTCGAAAGGCAATCCGCAGATATCTGCAAAACACTTGTTACAGGCAGCAACACACCCTTCTGAGTCTATCAGAAATGCCGGCTGCGGGATCATTTCAAGCAATGTTTTATGGCTTTTCGACATACGTACGGATCTTGTGTTGAACCGGTTTTGTCACCGGTTGCATCATTGTCACTTGATTTATTCTATAACTTCCCGCTCAGCTTTCAGGTTCTTCTCTATACGGGCGTATGCATTGTGGTTATGAATGGATTCGAAGTTTTCCGCCTCGACAGAAAACCAGTCTATACGCGTATCGGATTGGATCCAGTAAGCTACATTTCGGACGATATCTTCAACGAAGACCGGATTATCGTATGCATGTTCCGTAATGTACTTCTCATCCTCGCGTTTAAGGTGGGAGAACACCTCAAAGGATGCGGATTTCTCAACTATATCAATTAGTTCTTCAAGCCAGACAAATGTGTTTATGTTTGTTTTCAGCGTAACCATAGAACGCTGATTGTGAGCACCGTATGAGGCGTTTTCCTTGGAACAGGGACAGACTGCCGTAACCGGTACGACCACCGATACCGTCGATTTGGATTCACGATTATGCTCCGATGATGCCTCTATCGTGCATCTGTAATCCATCAAACCTCTCGATTTCGTAACGGGTGCTTCCTTGGAAATGAAATATGGAAAGCTTATTTTCAAGTGGGCGGTGACCGCATTCAGTCTTTCTTTTGCGTAATCGAGAATATTGTCAATATTCCGAATATCTATCTCTCCGTTGAAGTGATTCAGCACCTCCACGAATCTCGACATATGAGTTCCTCTGAGCTGACGCGGCAGATCGACATAGAAATCGATGGTTGCGGCGGTTCTCTGAATCTCGTTCTTCCTGTCTCGCAGGATTATTGGATATGTCAGGTTTTTAATTCCTACGTTGTCGATGTCAATTTCCCTGTGACTCATCAAACCTCCGAGACAAAAGAACCGGCTAATCTCTGTTGTGTACCTCTGTCAACCGGTGACGGACAGGTAATAAACCGGTTAATGTTGAGAAAGTATAACACGCCAACGCATGAAATGCAACCTGCTTGGACCCGGTTAGCGGTTGACATGTGCAGATTGCAGGCCAATATTAAAGAACTTGCAATTAGAAACATAAAGGAGTTCCGAATGACTTTGAGCGGCATCAATTCGAAATCAATCATTGTATGTACTATTCTGGCTATAATCCTCGGGCTTGCGCAAGCTTCCGGTACGGAGGCAATGTATGCTCGATATCCCGCACTCTCTCCCGATAACGAGTCGATAGCGTTCAGCTATCGAGGGGATATATGGACAGTTTCATCCGATGGAGGGGTGGCAACCCGGCTGACAGATCATGTTGCCGATGATATCATGCCCCAATTTTCCCCGGATGGTAAATGGCTGCTCTTCAGTTCCAATCGGTTTAACAACTATGATGTCTTCATCATGCCGGTCGATGGTGGTGAACCGAAACAGTTGACATTCAATACATCTGCGGACTATGGTACCGGCTGGTTTCCCGACAGTGACAGCATCCTTGTTGCATCAAGCCGGGAGAGCTGGCTGGATGTTTTCAAAATATCAATTGACGGCGGTATGCCGATTAAGCTAACCGGTTACTATTGGTGCTATGAATACGGTGCCAGACTTTCCCCCGATGGCCGCTATATGATGTTTAACAACGGTTCCGGTATGTCACGGTGGTGGAGAAGGGACCTTCGTTCCTCCGGAAATGCAGACATCTGGTTACTCGATAGATCAAAACCGGGTTTTGAATCCAAACGGGTGACACACTACCCCAACCACGACATCTGGCCTGTCATGAACTCACGCGACGGTGTAATCTATTTCGTATCATGCAGAGGTGAGTGGGGGCAGGTGTACGAGGTTCCGATTTCGGGGGGTGAACCGAAGCAGATTACGAATTTCAAGGGGGATGGCGTTCAGTGGATGAACTCAAATCCACAGGGTACAGTGCTCGTATTCGAACAGGATTTTGGTATCTGGAAATACGACCCGAAAGTTGGGAAGTCGGAAAAGATCGATATAAGAGTCGAATCCGATGAAAAGGAGAATCTTTTCACCCGCAAGTCATTCAAGGGAGATGTCGACTGGTATTCTCTGTCTCCGGATGAGAAGAAAATCGCGGCAATCGTGCATGGCGAAATCTATGTCCTTCCGGTGGAGAACGCAAAAGAGGGTAGACAGATCACAAATACAACATCGAGAGAGCGTTATGCTGTCTGGGGCAGCGACTCGAAAACACTCTATTATGTCTCTGATCGAAGCGGAAATTATGATCTTTTCAAGGCGGATGCCGCAAGCGGGGTAGAGACTCGGTTAACATCGACGATAGAAAATGAGACCAAGCCGCTGGTTTCACCGGATGGGCAAAATCTCATCTATTATCGAGGACTCGACAAAATTGTCCTGCGTGATCTTGAGAGAAACACGGAAAATACACTCGTGGAGGGTGTGTTTTTTGATCTTGGTGTGGAGAGTACGATAGAGTATGACTGGTCACCGGATTCGAAATGGATCGTCTATACGATGGCCGGTCCAACCTACGAGACGGATATATATGTGAGTGATCTTGACGGTAACAGTCACAATATCTCTCATTTTGCAGACTGGAATTTCAGACCGAGATTCTCAGCCGATGGCGAAATCGTCTACTTCTCATCGACGATCAATGACAGGATGGATACGTACAAGATTGATCTGAAACATAAACCGATGGAGTTCTTCGAATCAGCTCTCGATTCGCTTTTCATGGATGAGGATTTATCCGGCAAGGATGAGAAGTCCGAAAAAGATGAGGATGACAAGAAGGAAATCCCAACGGTTGAGATTGATTTCGATAAAATCGAATACCGCAGAAGAATCGCTTACTCTCTCTCCTCGGGAAGTTATAATCCTATTCTGACACCGGATGGTGAGAAATTTGTGTTTGTCGCTTCAATACTCGGTAAATCCGAGATATGGTCGGTCAACACGGAGGATGATCCGGACCTTAAACAACTCACTCACACAGGGCGTGGGAAATCCAATCTGTTTGTGACATCTGACTCGAAAGAAGTGTTGTTCCTTGAAGGTGGAAAGATTAAGAAGTGCGGAATCGGTGACGGTAAAGTCGAGACTATATCATTCGAGGCGATACAGGATATTGACAATATTGCCGTCAATCAGCAGAAATATCTGGAGACCTGGTCACTTCTCAACTCATATTTCTATGATCCCGATTATCACGGTGCCGACTGGGATTCTGTCCGGACCAAATATGCTCCAGTTATTGAGCATGTGAGGACTGACCGGGATTTCAGGGAGGTCGTGAAAGAGATGATGGGTGAGCTTAGGGCGTCTCATATAAATATATACACACGCACACCGGGACCTCCGGATGAAATGCAGACTGCGAATACGGGTATAACACTCGATTATACCGCTATAGATACACAGGGTGATTTCCGTGTGGCGGATGTTATCCCCGAATCCCCTGCCGACTTTGCAGGATTGAAAATCGGGATGTATCTCAGATCGGTGGATGGAGTTGAGTTGGATAGAGATACTAATCTGGACAAGCTTCTCGCTGGCAAGCGGGGAAACCGTTTGACGATAACTGCAGGCGATACTCCCGAGGGTGGAGTCCGGGAATTCACTCTCAAACCAATCTCACGGGGAGAGGAAAATCAGCTCCGATATCGGCAGTGGGTCAATGAACGTCGAAGAATAGTCGACTCTCTATCGGGTGGAAGACTCGCGTACATACATATACAACGAATGTCACATGATTGCCTCGAGACCTTCAAGCAGGAGCTTGTGTCTATAGCCGAGTCGAAGGATGGTTTGGTTGTCGATGTTCGCAACAATGGTGGAGGCAATATCGCGGTACATCTACTCGGTATTTTGGTCAAGACGCCGTACTTCCTACGGAATTTCCGCAGTTTCCCCGTAGTCTCCGAGAATAAAATGAGATCGAAAGCATTCGAAAGACCGGTGACTCTGCTGATAAACAACTACTCCGCTTCCAACTCCGAGATATTCGCGGAGGGATTCAGGAGACTCGGACTTGGCTCTGTTATAGGTGAGCCGACAAGTGGATCGGTGATCGGAACATCCTCGTATACCCTGATGGATGGTACTCGCGTGAGACGGCCATCATGGGGAGCATATACGCTTGACATGGAAGACACGGACCTCGGTCCCCGTCAACCGGATATACTGATAGAAAACACCCCCGATGATTTCATAAACGGTCGTGATCCGCAGTTGTACAGAGCTGTACAGGAGTTAATGAAGGAACTGGAATAGTAGTATATGGATGACTCTCCGGAGAATCTGCCGATTCCTCCGGGGAGTCTGGTTATAGTTACATTATACTCTCACATTGTAACGGTTTGCTCGATATCAGCATGTTAGTTGTCTATTAGGTCTTTAATGCTTATTGATATTTTCTCTGCGCTCGATGCTATCCGTGAAGTATGGCTGATGCCGGATTTGAATGATAAGTCGATATATGTCCCGATGGAATATCGATCTCCGGTTTTGGTTTGAAATGGATAGGCATAGAGCATAAGATTACCGGAGAGTACATGAGACACTTCACTCATAACCTCCAGAGATTTGCTGCAAATCTTTAACAGGCTACTCTCGAGGAATTCCGAAATCCCGTCCGAGAAAGAAAAAGGCTGGTAAACACTGTCGAGCTGAGAATTATGTTCCGTGTACAGCCAGAAACCGTTTTTGAACAGACAGCTCAGCTCGTTGAAAAGACGATGGTCATTCCTGATTATTATTGATGCAGTACTCAAGGTGTTGTCCCTCACAGTTGCGTATTCATTTTTCGTAGGGCGAATAGAATGCTTTTTCAAATGATCGGCTATTCTTGTATGAACTTAAGAGGGAGGTGGGAAGGTTACAAAAAAACCGGACCCGTTTGATGGGTCCGGTTTTCATAGCATCTATTTATCAAATGCGATAATTATTCTCCGGGATCATCACTCAGATTCCGACTGTGGAATTTGAGTATCTCCTCGATTCTGTTGTAGAGATAATTATCATGTTCCGCAGGATTTCCGACATAACCGGAGTATGTCACGTTTTCGACAGTGACACCCTCAGCTTGCAGTTTTTCGATGAAAGCCTGGCACTGATCGTTGGCAAAGAATTGATCATTATCACTGTACTCGATGTAGACCTCTGTAGAATCGAGATTCCCAAATAGACCGTTTTCATCGAAATAGGAGTTATCGGAAGTCAGATCCTGCTCCAGCCATTTTTCCCAGACCGGTTCGTAGATATCGCCGTTATGGTCGAATGGCAGGTTGACCTGGTATCTTCGGATAGTCGTGGTTGTATCTGTGCTTGTGGTATCGAACGGTGAGAACGATGCACCTCCGAGAACGAAGAGATTCGTGTATGGTTTGTTGTATGCAGTGTCGATGCTGTTGAAATAACCGTCAATGTCTCCCTTGGTGACACCATTCTCAGCAAAGACGGAATCTATGAGACTGATCAAACCGTTTCTGCTGCCGGTTTCTGCAAATGATACGAAACCATTCATAATGGAGACTGAGCTGAAGAGGTTCGGGTATTTCAGAGCAATTCTCATTGCGCCGTAACCGCCGGTTCCGAGACCGCCAATGGCGCGTGAAGCACGTTCGGTTATTATATTGAATGCGATCGTATCGGGGGGAACATAAGCATCGGCTTCCATCATTCGTATCATATCGCTGTAAATAGCCGTCTCAAAATCCCCGGGTTGAAGCTGACCGGGTTTACCGGGATTTGCAAGTGTCCATTCATCCGTATAGAATGAGCCACCCACAGATGTATACATATCCGGCATAACAATCACCATCGGCTGTATTTCTCCGGCGGCAATAAGTCTGTCGGCAATCAGGTCTATACGGTTCTTGAGGAACGAGAGTTCATCTCCATTCAGACTGTGAAGCAGATAGAGAGTCGGATACTTATGTCCACTGCCGGTATATTCAATCGGATATCCCGGAGGAGTGTATATTCTCAGTGTTCTCTCTCTGTAATTTGTCCACGTGCCTGTAGGAAGAGCGGATGTATCAAATGTCCTGCTATACTGCAACACCGGTCTTAAGCCCGATTCTGGTGATGAGGGATCGGCAGGATTTTCTCTGTCTCCGCAGCCTGCTGCAAACATGAGCAGGATTATTACAAGAGCCGATAGCAGAATATTTCGTTCTGTCATTATCTATCTCCCGAGCTTAGAATCTGAGCGTTACAGAAAATGATGCGTTATATGAAGTGTTCGTATATGTTCCATTCAGGTTGTCCCAAATGCCGTCATCATTGATGTCCGTAAGGTCATCAACATCCCTGTCGGGCATAGAGACTATTTCACCGGTGACGGCGAACTCGAATTTGTTGTAGAAATAGCTGAGTCCTCCGGCAATGTGGTGACTATCACCGGTATCGATAATAAGCGGTGTAGCCTGATCATCCGGAACAGGGCTCTGATCGTAGCTGTATCCACCCCTGACAATGATATTGTCTTTGACCTGGCTCTCGATGCCGGCGGAAAATCTTACCGCATCATCCCACTGATATGGATATGAGAGAGACGTCAGCATGGCATCAATATTTGACCAGCCTGTCATTCCGTTAATCATTGTATATTCGATATCGAGATCTTCAAGCTCGGACCACTGAGTGAATTTAACATCTGCCGCAAGGGTAACAGTCTCTGAGGGTCGAACCGATACTCCCAAACCGAATTCACTTGGCATGGTCATTTCGATATCACCTTCATGCTTTGCTGTGAAAGTGTGCCCTGAGAACAGTGTATCGAGTTTCTCTTCGGTATAGGGGATCGAGTTCTGGTACTCTCTGCTGTCCGGTGTATACAGACTCTGGATGATATCGCCATCCATCTTGAGCGTGCTCTTGGTGCGATAATTCGCACCGACAGATATCTTGTCGTTTACATCGAAAAGAATACCGACATCGGCGCCGAAACCGAAACCGTAAGCATCCGATACAGAGGATGTTACGAAATATTCATAGGGCCGTATATCGTAGGGATAACCGAGTTCATTTGGCTCATGATAAATTCTGCCGGTGTAAAGATCACCTCTCAGAAGAGAAAACCCGCAACCGAGATGCAGGCGATCTTCCATGAATGACTTTGCGAAGGAAGCATGGAAGTCAATGACATCAAAGTCAAAGATAAAGTCGTATTCCGGAAGTTTCGAGTTTATCGTATCGTATGCCGGAAGGAATCTATAGAGGTCCCATGTCACATTTTCGTCGAAGGGTTCGAAGATTGCAAACGCAGCGGTTAATGGAAGCCCGAACGGTCCCACTACGACTCCTGCCATATTGGGTGACCAGGCAATGATATCATCCGGGTATCTTTCACCTGTGGTCGGATATCCAAATTCGTATCCATCGATCGATACATCCGGATCATAGGCGGGTCTCAGATTGTTTAGATCGAGAGTCCAGTTCAATTGCGACTGCTCGATTTTAGCCAGACCGGCCGGATTGTAATAGACTGCGCTCCAATCGTCTGCAACTGCCCTGAATGCTCCTCCCATACCGCGTGCGCGTGCACCGATTCCCAGTGCTGAATAGCCCCCAGCCAGAAGATCGGTTGCGAACACCGCGATTAGCGCAAGGGCGATACAAAATATAGCAGTACGTTTCAAGACCATTGGCTACTCCTTATGTCAACGCTTGTATTCTCCCGCAAGCATACTAATGATGCTTCTAAAGACACTTGACGCATTTGTTGGCTAAACGTCAAACGGCACAATAATTAAGGCCAAAAACTTAAACGAATATGGCCGTTTTGTCAACTGTTTTTTGGACGGCCAAATATGAATAGAGCTTGAGTTTAGCTTATTGTTGTGGTATCTTTCAAGCTTGCTCTAAATGAGGTGAAATTATGGGGAATAATGGATATATAACCGTCAAAGGTGCGCGCGAACACAATCTGAAAAACATAGATGTCCGTATTCCACGAAATAAGCTCGTGGTGATTACCGGTTTGTCCGGTTCCGGCAAGTCATCACTTGCATTCGACACTATATATGCTGAGGGTCAGAGACGGTATGTAGAGTCGCTCTCAGCCTACGCCCGCCAGTTTCTCGGGTTGATGGAAAAACCGGATCTCGACATGATCGATGGCCTCTCGCCGGCGATCTCGATAGAGCAGAGAACATCCGCGAAAAATCCCCGCTCCACCGTCGGAACTGTGACGGAGATATATGATTACCTGAGACTTTTGTATGCAAGAATCGGAGTACCGCACTGTTTTAACTGCGGAGAAAAGATAACCCAGCAGACATCCTCACAGATCGTGGATGCTGTGATGGACCTTCCGGAAAAAACCCGCCTGCAGATTCTCGCACCGCTTGTGCGTGGAAGGAAGGGAGAGCATCGGGATATACTTGATGAGGTTGTTAGGGAAGGTTTTGTTCGAATTCGTATTGATGGCGAAGTTCTCCCTGTGGATGAGATTCCGGATCTCGACAAGAAGAAAAAACATTCGATTGAGATTGTCGTGGATCGTCTCGTCAAAGCTGACAAGGTACGCAAGAGGCTCGCGGATTCGGTCGAGACAGCGTTGAAGATATCCTCCGGTGTTGTGATAGTAGATGTAATCGGGGGAGAGGAATTGATTTTCTCCGAGAAATATGCCTGTGTCAAGTGTGGTATATCATTCGAGGAACTGTCGCCTCGCATGTTTTCATTCAACTCTCCCTATGGCGCCTGCGCGGTATGCAGCGGTCTTGGCAACAAGATGGAAATCGATCCGAAGCTCGTTGTGCCGGATGATTCCCTGAGTATCAGAAACGGCGCAATTCATCCCTGGGGATCGGATATCTCCAACTGGTACCGATTTCAGCTTCGTGGTCTTGCCGAGCATTTCGGTTTCAAATTGTCGACACCGGTAAACGAACTCTCCGATAAAATTCGTGAGGTGATACTCTATGGTGCGGGACGAACGGAAATCCGTTTCCAGTATGAGCATTCCACAGGACGGGGGCGTGGCGAGTATCTTGGTAAATGGGAGGGAGTAATCCCAAACCTTGAGAGACGGTACAAACAGACCGAATCTGCGGGTGTTCGCTCATGGATCGAGCAATATATGTCGATCAAGCCATGCCCATTGTGTAACGGTGCGAGGCTGAAAAGAGAGGCTCTCGCTGTTACGGTGCACGGTAAGAGCATTAATGAGATTACCGGAATGTCCGTCAAAACAGCTTTGAATTTCTTCGAATCCCTCAAACTATCGAAGAAAGAGACCGCAATTGCGAGTCAGGTACTCAAGGAAATCCGTGAACGGCTCGGTTTTCTGTCCAATGTTGGGCTTGACTATCTTACACTCGAGCGTGCAGCCTCGACTCTCTCCGGTGGAGAAGCGCAGCGGATTCGTCTCGCAACACAGATAGGATCGAGGCTTGTTGGTGTACTCTATATTCTCGATGAACCATCCATTGGTCTTCACCAGAGAGACAATGACCGTCTCCTGACTACACTCACAGATCTCCGCGATCTTGGTAATACGGTGATAGTCGTCGAACATGACCGCGAGACGATAGAAAAATCGGACTATATCATCGATCTCGGACCGGGAGCCGGTAAGAACGGCGGTAATGTGGTTGCGTGCGGGACACCAAAGCAGATCATCCGTGCCAGAGATTCTGTGACCGGGAAATATATCTCCCGCAAAGCGAATATCGATTTACCGTCGCAGAGAAGGCGTGGAAGCGGACGATATCTCAAACTTCTCGGTGCCAAAGGCAACAATCTGAAAAGCCTCAATGTCGAAATTCCGCTCGGGACATTCACCTGCGTTACAGGAGTCTCCGGATCAGGCAAGTCCACGCTGATTAATGAGACGCTCTACCCGGCTCTGGCGAAACATTTCTTCAATTCACACAAAATGCCTCTGCCGTATGACAGAATAGATGGTCTCGAGTTCGTTGATAAGGTGATTGATATCGATCAATCACCGATTGGACGAACGCCCCGATCCAATCCTGCCACGTATACCGGCACGTTCACGCCGATTCGCGAATTATTTGCTCAGCTTCCGGAATCGAAAATGCGCGGATACAAAGTTGGGCGGTTTTCTTTCAATGTGAAGGGTGGACGTTGTGAAGCGTGCCAGGGGGATGGTATTATCAAGATTGAAATGCACTTTCTTCCCGATGTCTATATCCCGTGCGAGGTTTGCAAGGGCAAGCGTTACAATCGTGAGACTCTGGAGATAACCTACAAGGGGAAGAATATCTCGGATGTTCTCGAGATGACAGTCGCTGAAGCTCTCGAGTTTTTTGAAAGGATACCGTCGATTCGGCGGAAGCTTACAACTCTCCAGCGTGTCGGTCTCGGTTATATCCATCTCGGACAGCAGGCGACCACACTCTCGGGAGGAGAAGCTCAGCGGGTGAAACTGGCGTCGGAGCTGTCGAAGACCTCTACGGGCAGGACGCTGTATATACTTGATGAGCCGACGACCGGATTGCACTTCGAAGACATCAAGCTTCTGCTCGGTGTACTCGATGAACTGGTGAACATGGGTAACACCGTTCTCGTGATAGAGCACAATCTCGATGTGATAAAGACCGCTGATTATATTATCGACCTGGGACCGGAGGGGGGCGATGATGGCGGGCAGCTTGTGGGGGCCGGTAGCCCGGAGGACCTTACGGGGATAAAGGGATCATACACAGGCGATTATCTCGGCAGGGAATTGGCACTATAGCGAAGTAAACACCAGATTGTCCTTCTTGATATATTCTATCAACTTCAGTATGCGGAATATACCTGATCTGTTGCGGCAACACTCTGCCAGGCGGCTACAATATTACAAATGCGGTACCGGAAGTAAATCGGACGCGGGAATGAAATATTGGCTGTTTTGATTTTTTAAGCTATACTATCTGCTCCTTTGCTACTGTTCTCCGGCTGATAAGCAGTGTTAACTTCCCCTCAAGGATGTCCCTTACTCTCTTCTGAAATCTGTGTGGGGGCAGACTTTGAAGTGTCAGGGGATGACAATACTCGGGCTTTACTGACACTCCCCGAGTGGAGTTCCGACGATCCGGCGCTTTACTCATAATTGCCCTCCCATGCGGCTTTTTCCGATGTAAACGCCTTTATCCAGTTGTTGTGGTCTCCAATATCGATTACACACGGATGAAGGTTGTTGTTCCCGTTATAAATGTATCACTACCGATCCGGTTCTTACAAATGTAATCTCGGCTTGTGAGTATTTGGAATATGTACCTTTGCTTTTGCGAACGGAAAGTAACCTTCACAGCTTTCTATAATATAAACGATAAATTAAAAATGTATTAGGGAAAAATCTTCGTCTCAACGAACTTTTTCTGATGCAAGAGGGAAATTATCCCAGGTGGTACCCTCTAATATCCTGCCAGCAGCCTTCTTGTTGATACCACCCCACTGTTTGAAGAAGAAGGGTACACCGTGCCTGACACATTGATTTCTGATGTCTATCACCCACTCGGGCAATATCTTACGAGAACCGGGGCCGGATTCACCTCCGACAATTACCCAGTCTATGCCATTGAGGTTAAGGATCGTAATTGGTCCGAGAAGAGGTTCAAGGGATAGAAATTTGACCGCTGCTGTCGTGGTTACAAGATCGGATATCCTGTTTTGGTATCTTGAGGATTCTACCGTAACACCCATCCAGACATTGGGTGGCCAGTCAATTATAGGTGAGAGTTGACGTAAGCGGTTTGAACGTTTGGTAAGTATCTGAAATGTGTGCCAGTGCGCTTTTTTCATAGTGTCGAATATTTCAATGATGAAACTCTTGGGGATAGCTTCATGAAAGAGATCACTCATCGAATTCACAAATATCATCTGTGGTTTTTTCCATGAGAGGGGACGGTCAAGGACTTCAGGATGTAGTGCAACATCAAATCCGTTGGAGTAGTTTGGTTGCCCCATAGCTTTGAGTCGTAATGCCATCTTCTCGGCATAACAGTTACGACAACCGCTACTGATCTTGGTACACCCGGTTACCGGATTCCAGGTCGATTCTGTCCACTCAATCTTTGATTTGGCCATTATGATTACAAATCATTCACGATACTTATTGAATATCTCATTTACAATATCTGTTGCCACTGGTTTTTGAGAGGCAAACACTAAGTAGTATATAATTGCACCATTTGTATTACACATCGGGATAGAATGAGATACGTATTTGAAACCTGCAACTTTTTTTAACCTTTCTTCAAACTTAGATACGATTAAACTGTTGCCCAATTTGGTTTTTATTTCATTCCCGAATAGATCAGGCTGGCTATCATACAGTTGTTCTCTCCAAGAGTCATCACCCCAGAATTCGTTCATCCTTTTAATTTCTGATTTCGTGACTGAATCTACTTTTCTTCTTAATGGGTTTCTGTTGATATCCATTATTGGGAAGTTAAGAAACATGTCAATGGTTCTCATTTTGGCAGCTGTCTCAATTACATTCCATTTCAGATGGACTCCATAGGGATCCAGTAGACATAAACCGCGCCTATACTGTTCCCATTGAATCTGAGGGAATACTTCGCTAAGTAGAATAGCGTTACAATCGCCATTATAGACACTAGCTTTATCTCCATTTGGAAATTTGCACTTCGCTTGTTCTAATGCACTTGCTTTTTTGCCCTTAGCTTCGATAAAAAAGTATTTTTCAAATCCAGGATCAACCAGAAGAGCATTCAAAGGACTTCCCAATACATAGTTTTTAGTATCCTTTGAAATATGAATTCCAGATCCTGCAAATGCATCGATATAGAAGTGAGATAGGTTGGGATTTGCAGATAGAATTATGGAATATGCGCGAACATACTTTTTGACAATTTCGAGTTTAGTTTCTGACCATTTTCCAATCTGGTCATGCGGAAAGACTGTATTTTCGCTCATTTCATTCCCCCTTGAAAAGATTAGACCTTTGGTAAATTCTCGTTTAACTTAACTATAAAGTCAATGATTTTATCTATGATAATTAAGACGAAACTAGTGTTACGTTCCATAAGTTCATTGATTATTATGCTACCAGAGGTTTACCGGTGTATGTCCATGCAAACGGTTTAGCGCGGTCCTCATTGTATCG
>Ga0272443_10000291_pt1 | contig 95025 bp, 83 predicted proteins | sample SSMAcet12_FD_193581 | JGI IMG/M metagenome (GOLD analysis project Ga0272443, IMG submission 193581) | Marine sediment archaeal communities from Little Sippewissett salt marsh, Falmouth, MA, United States - SSM-Acet-12 | ecosystem: Environmental > Aquatic > Marine > Wetlands > Sediment ... | reverse complement strand
TCTTTCCCCGGCGCGTCAGGGCCACAAGCTCTTCTCGTTCTTCTTGGGTCAGCGTGACTCGGTATCTGGGTGCCATGGCGACCTCCATAAAAGGGTTGTCGCCATTCTATCACATGAACCTTAAATAAGAAAACTAAAATGTTACATGGTACTAGAAAAGATTTGACTTTTTCTTCTTCTTAGAATATAATTTTTCTAAATTTTGATCATGAAGAGTGGTGCGAGGGAACTGGCCCGATGACCGCCCGCCAACCTTGTCCAAAAGGTGGCAATGCCAGCCCTGCTTAGGGAACCATGGGGTCGGTGATGACAAACGGAACCACACACAGACTTCCTCATCGCAGGAGGTTTTTTTGTCTCAGGGGTAGATCCCCCCCCTCCTACACCCTCGCCCAAGCACCATCCCAAAAATAATAGCTCACGTGGGCAGATTTGTTGCGATTGCATCCCACGAAAAAAAATGTTGCTAAACCGCTCGGGAACCCCGTTGTCGGCCTAGGCAACGGGGTTCTCGCGTTAGGGAGGAACATCAATGGATTATCCAGAACTACGCCAGGCCTTTGAGGCCAAGGACTACATCAAGGTCACCTTCTTCGGGCTTGTCGTAAAGATAAGCTCCATCCGCAAAATGTACCCCGGAGGGCTTAATGCGTTTGTCGAGGACCATTGTGCCCATTGCACCAGGGAGTTAGCAGGGATGTGCGCCATGTCTCCAGAGTACCTGGACGAGCCCTCCCAGGCCCTGATAGACCTCGGGTTCGAATGGGACAAGGACATGGCGGCCGTGGATGCCCTGAATGCCGTGATGTACTGGAGCATGATGGAGAAATATAAAAAAGTGGAGGAGCCCCTACATGCGCAAATACCCTATAGCTGGCTCGAGGGGACAGTCCATGACGGCTGCGTACATGTGCGCATGAAGCTGGAGGGAAAGGCGGATTCTACGACAGGGGACGAGGAGGGCCGCCGTGAGCAATGAGCATCGCAGTCCCACACGAGACCGTATCAGGGGCTGCCTCCTGGGTGTGGCCATCGGAGACGCTTTGGGCGCGCCGTTTGAGCACGTCCCGCCGGGCGCTACCAACCAGGCGATTGATCAGATGGGTGGACGGATCACGGACTTTCACCACTGTAGAGACCTGGCAGAGGGCATGTGGACGGATGACACGGGCATGACCTTGGCCTCGTGCAGGGCCTTTGTGAAGGTGGAACGGACGGGCAGGCCAGTTGGACATTCTTTCCGCTACGCGTTCGAGCGCTGGATTGGCTCCGACGAGAGCAAGAGGACCGGAAAGACGGTCCGCCGCGCGGCGAGCTCCGGAACTGCTGACAGGGGCTCCTGGGCCAACGGCGCACTCATGCGGATCGCGCCCGTGGCCCTGTATGCGTATCTCAAGGGGCTGGACAGGGGCGCTGCCTCCAATCTGGCTTACGAGGTGTCTGGGTTCACGCACGGTCACCCACTCGCGACCCTCCCGGCGGTGGAGGGAGCACTGGCGATCTTCTCGATTCTCAGGGGGGAGGCAGTGGTGCCCGCGTTCTTGGGAGAGCCTGGTACGCCGGTTCCAAGACAGGTAGATTGTTCAGAGGACCTGGGTCGGTACCTGCGAAAACGTCACGCGAAGATCGAAGCGACACACCCCTCCACCGGCCTTTACATGTGGCGGCAGGTCCTGGAGCAGGGGCTCGGGCTTACCGCCGGGCAGTCATTATGGTCTGAACTTCCATCGTTTAAAGAGGGCATTTTGACTGTGGTGAACGGGTCTTTTGACAAGGATACGGCAGGGGCTGTGGGAGGGGCACTCCTCGGGGCGTATTGGGGGGAGGCGCAGATCCCCGAGCGGTGGAAACGCCGCGTCTGGCGGAGCGAGAGGATCGTTCTGGTGGCAGATGAATTGATGGAATCGGTTCAGCCTATTGGCTGAGACATAATTTTGAAGGAGGGGACCATGGATTTCTGGAGAATCGAGAACAATCACGAAGCGAACATCTCAAGGGACCGGCTGCGGGGCTTCCTTTACGGTGCCGCCGTGGGGGAGGCTTTAGCTACATCAAGCAGCAGCCGTTCCCCAGGACACTGGGGTCACGCCACTGGCGTCGCCCTCGCCGCTGCCCAGGCCTTAATCGAAGCGGCGGAGGAGGAATATTCTATCGAGGATGCTCTCGAGGGCAGAGGGCGAGCCGAGTACGTGCAAAGGCTGGCAAAGGATTTGGACACACTTGTCATTATCAAACGAAAAATCCGACTGGGAAACCGATGTCCCCCCTGCTCGGCGGCGGAACTCCCGCTCCGGGTTGCGCCAGCCGCGGCTTTTCTATTCCACCGCAGAGTTGAAGAAACGCTCCTAGTGGACTTCTTGACAGCCATCGCATCCGCAACGAACCCGCACAAATTCGCAATCGTTCCGGCGGTCGAGCTTTCCATTATCATGCTGGCCATCCTCAAGGAGGAAGACAGGATGCCGGATTTGATGAATGGCAGGGATTTCTTGCTGCCCTCCGGGGAACCTCTGAGCAACCTGGAGGGTTGCGGTCACAAAGATCTCAGCGACCTGAGCGAGGGAGAAAGAAACCAGGATCCCGATGCGGATTCAGACTCAGTGGGCCACATCATTTACGACATCATAGACGGGAGCCTGGTCTACCTTGATAAGGAGTACGCCCTTGACCTGCTCAACGTCAAGAGGGTGGTAAAGGCCTGTGAAAAGGCGCGAATCACTTGGGGTGAGTTCAAGAACAGGCATCCCCAAGTCTTCGAGGAGGTATATCAGCGATTGAACGATGTGGGACTCCTGACCTTGGAGGAATGGTTCGACAAGTATGGTGATGGTTATGCGTTGGGCGTGGAGGATCTCACGGAAAGCGAACTGGAGGAGGCAAAATTGGCCTACAGGAACCACAACAAGGATTGGGCGCTTGAGCGGTTGCCCCTGATGGACGAACGTTTCGAAGTGAGCGGTTGGTACATCGACTTCTTTGACGATTAGTTCCAGGGAGGCCTAAGGCTAATCTGGTGCCTGCCAGGAAACATACTTGACGAGTACGGGGAAGAGTTCGACCCGCCGATGGCCCGCATGTACACGGTCATTGCGCCGGAGCACGAAAAAGTCATCCTGGAGAAAGTTAAGGAGAGGGGGTATGTGGTAGAGAGGAACAAGCAGCTGATCGGCGACGTGTTCTATTCTTGACCGGATGACGCCGCCGACTTAGGGCCCATACACTTATCGTCGATAGTCGATATCCGGCACGCGCCGAAGCCGCAATGACTTGCATAAAGCCAAGGCGTGGCGCGTGTCCGGATGATTGTCTGGCAGAGCGTGCCTTGTTTACCTCAGGGCCGGTAAGTGCCGACCCTACGGCAATCCTACTCCGTCAGCTGTCGGTTCGCCGCAGGTCTCCGGGTCATGAACTCCCCAACCCACCTCCAGAAGGACGGGCCGCTCACCTGAATTACATCGTTATGCCCGGCGCCTGGGACCTGGATCATTTCCTTTTGGGCGATTGGCAGGGCCTCGTAGACCCTTCTGCCCATGGAGACGGGAATGAGAGTGTCCTCTTTCCCATGTATGATGAGGACAGGGGAGGAAACGTTGACAGCCTTATCGAGGTTGTTGAAAGCGGAGGACCCAAGGGCCCACACGAACCAGCCTAACCCCAGGTGCCGGGCCATATCCTTTCCCGAGGTGAACGGGCTCACCAATATGATCCCGCCTAGTTCCTTCTTCTGCGAGACATCAAGGGCAGCCGCCGTGCCGATGGAGCGTCCCAGGATGAAAATCTCTTTCGGGACAAAGCCCATCTGTGTCCTCAGGTGCGCATAGGCTGCGGAGGCGTCCTGGTAGATGCCCTTTTCGGATGGCCGCCCCTCGCTCTTGCCATACCCCTGGTAGTCAATGAGGAGTACGTGCGTCCCTGTCGTGCTCAGGGAATAAGCATCCTCGATCCTGTGATAAGAGTTACCGGCGTTCCCATGTAAGAAGAGCACGACCCTTCGTGAGCCCTTCTGCTCGAAATAAAAGCAGTGGATCTTCGCCCCGCTGCCGGATTCAATGAAGAACTCGGAAAGGCCCGGTTTATTCGGGACCGGCATGTCCGCGGGCACCCTCTCCGGATGAAAGGCAAAGAAATTATGGAGGCACCCCTGGAAGGTGAAGATGGTCATGACAAGAGCCGCACAGGAGATGAGGGAGAAGAGCGTCCCTCTTTCTGAGTTCCTTTCGCGAGTTTCACAGTCCATTTCACCGTTATCCTCCCTGTGTCGGAGATCGAGGGGAATTGGATTCGGATTCCCCCTCCCTCCACCTCGCCTTCTGCCACGCCACGATCCCCGAGTCGGTAGGTGGTCTGGGTTACAGGGACATCGGAACGGACCTTTGTTTATAGGGTCCGCTCACCTGACCCCAAGGTGTGCCTGAGCCCGAGGTACCAGTAGTAGACTACCCAGAAGCTTCATCTCCTCATCATCGCTTTTAAGAGCGACCTCCTTCAAGGCCCGGAGGACCTCCCCTGCCTTAGTCTCTCCCCAAAACCAGTCGGTTATCTCCTTCGCCGTGCCAGTCTGCCCCGGTTGGGCGGTGACAGCCTCCATGTAGTAGGCCTTGACATCCTCGGCGGCAAGGCGGAGTGTACTGGGCCAACTGGTATCCGGGAGAGGGTTCTCCACCTCCACGCCGAGGGCTAAATCGGCAAGGAGACCGGCTGCAACGCGGATATCAAGGCCACTCACGCCGACCGTCGTCCTAACATTCTTCACATATGCCATGCGGTACCAGGAGGACAACTGCCATACCTCCAGGTGGAGAGCCTCCCGAAGATCAGCACCTTCCTCCTGAGAAAAGCTCACGGGACAGGCCCAGGCGCCCTCACCGGCACCTCTGATTGATTGCGAGGGGGCATCCTCGGGGAAGTCCTCCAGCACGGGAACGGAAGGTCGGTTGAACAATTCAAGGGCCGCCCGGATGACCCTCTTCTGGAACCCGGGGTCGTTCGGCTCTCCCAATGGGCGCCCCAGTTCAAAAGGCACCCAGAGGGCCCGGGGAGGTTTGATCTTCTCGGTGTGTGGCCGGATAAGGCTTATCTGGGTTGTGGGGAGACCTTCGGCCTCCAAATACCTTGCAAGCCCGCCCACGGCGCGCGTACAGTTCGGTCAGACGGGGACAAGGAAGACAGCGGTTACCTTATCCCTCTTGAGGAGGACTGAGGCCTTCCGGGCGGTATCCTCCATCTGCTCAGGGTCGGTTGCCCCCATGAAGGAGTAGTGGTAGTCGGCCACTGACCCGATGAACCCTTCCTGAACCAGTTCGCGTAACCGGTCGATGGGGAATACGATGTTAACGTCCTGCTGGAAACCTGTCCGGTCGAAGTTCGTCGAGACGTGGCTCATGACCAGATCGCCGGTAGAAATGTCAGGCCCGATCACCCGGTAGTCGGCATCGAAGATGGAGAAGGGGCGGTCCCCGCGGGCATGGAGGCCGGCTGTGGAAATTATAGCTGCCCGGCGGGTGTGGAGAGGAGGACCTTCCGCCCAGGGGGTGGCATCGTACTCTGGACAGGGGAGGCTCAGGAGGTGTTCAGCGCTCTGGGGCATATCTTCAAGTCTGGCCATCGGGATCTCCTTCGGTTCGTTGTATACTGCACCGATAGGGTAGCACGTCCGCCCCGAGATGCCGATGCTTTTCCCAATCTCCTCCTTAAGGCCTATATCGGACTCACTCAAATCTTGAATATCTCTGCCTCGCAATCAATACCTATCTACCATCCATAAGTTTATCCTTGTCATATTTGACCTATTCGGATACTTTACTGCCGCTCATCTAAAGTTCTCATGCCCTAAGCTTACCTGATCAGGAGAATAATATGAGCAACGGCATCCTCACCATTGAAGAAGCAGCCGAGTTCCTGCGTCTCGGAAAGCGCTCCGTGTACAAGCTTGCCAAGGCAGGCAAGATCCCAGCGAAGATGGTCCTGAACAAGTGGCGGTTTGATCGGGAGACTCACAAGGAGTGGGTCCGGAAAACCGGAAAGTAGGTGGCCGATCTCAAGGCCATGAGACGCATCCTGGCATTCACCTCGGGCCCGCAGGACTGGCAGGCGCTCCTTGCCGCCCCTGTGAAGCACTGGAGGAGAGGATACTCGGCTCGGACCCTGGCATGCTCATGGGAAGCAGCGGACGGGTTCCCGCCACAAGTCGCCAAAGTACTTTGTGGGGCTGCCGATCCCCTGCTTAAGGACATTGAACCCATCCTTGCCATCCTGAGTTCAAGGTGCCCCTTCCGGGCGGGAGTCTTCCCGAACCCTCTACGTTTATCCTCGTGGGGGCTGTTCTCATCGTGCTTTTTGGGTTCCGGAAATATGTTCGCGCCTCATAGGGTGCTGCTCTCCTGGACAAACAGCTGGGAGGACCTAGACCGATGGCAAAAGAACTAAGGACATGGGCAGGGCGCAGTTCTTTTGCGTACGAAGGGGATCCGCTTACAGATGGCACGCGTATCTATTTTGCGACGGACCGCCGATATTTAGTCAACGTGACCAAAGAGCAGTACGCTGCCCTTCTCTCATATTTTAAGGGACAAACAGTCTCTGCCGGAACCTCGCGGGATAAGGCTCCCGCAAAGAGCGTGGGGCGCTGGTTGCAGGACAACGTGACTAAAACTGCCATTGCAAGCTATGTCTGTCCTGTCCTTGTGCATTACGGATTTGCCAAAAAACAAGCAGACAAGATCATCTTCAAGTGAAGCGATGCCTCCTCAACTGGATGACAAACAAGTCCGTCTTGCAGCCTTTAACTGGTTGGCCGAACAGGTTGCCAAGCACGGTGACGTGTTGCCCCACCGGCTCCCCCTCCAAGGGTTCGAGATTGGCGGGGAGCGCGTACCCCTCGTTTCACGCGCGGGTCCGGCATCCAGAGCTCACCCATATCAGCGGTCCTGGCCGTTTGAGAGAAGTTTTACTCCTGCCCCCGTAGCCACAGAGGGCCCATACATCCTGCACGCCGAGATCTGGCCTGGTGTTGTAAAGGAGAGAGTTCAGGCGATCGGGAAAAGCAAACTGGACGATCATAAGGAAGAGATCGTGGCGCTCCTCAAGAACGGGTCCAGAAAGGCGTTCGTGGCCAAGAGGTACGGGACGAGCAAGGTGGATTTGTATAATTGGTTGAAAAAAAATAGAATAGAGGCAAATCCTAAGCCTTAATGCGAAATAGGGTGATCTGGATCGAAATGCCTGTAGAATCTAAGGGGAGAATTTGTCATGCAGATAGAAGCAAACGGTATTCGGATAAACTATGAATTGTCTGGCAGTGATGATCTTCCAGTGGTCATGCTGAGTCATTCCCTGGCCAGCAGTATGGTCATGTGGAACCCACAGATGGATGTTCTGCCATCAAGGTTCCGTGTGCTGCGCTACGACACCCGCGGTCATGGCGGTACCGAGGCCCCGTCAGGCGCATATACACTTGACGGGCTTGCCGCCGACGTCATCGCCCTGATGGATGCCCTTGGAATCCAGACTGTGCATTTTGTCGGGCTGTCCATGGGCGGCATGATCGGCCAGTCCCTGGCACTCGAACATGCGAATCGTTTAAGGAGTTTAACGCTCTGTGACACGGCTGCGCAGATCCCGGACGAAGCCCAACCCGTATGGGAGGAGCGGATCGCAGCCGTTAAAAGCGGAGGGATGCAGGCCCTGGCGCAGCAAACCCTGGAACGGTGGTTTACGCCGCCGTATCTTCAAGAAAACCGGCCCGAAGTCGATCGGATCCGTGAGCAGATTCTTTTGACGCCGGTGGCGGGTTATGTCGGCTGCAGCGAGGCCATCCGGCGGTTAGACTACTTGGCGCGGTTGAACGAAATAACGCTCCCAACCCGCATTATTGTTGGGAAAGACGATCCTGGAACACCGGTTGAAGTTTCCGAGGCCATGCATGCCAAAATTAGAGGATCGTCACTGGTGGTTCTGCCAGATGCCGCCCACCTGTCCAATATCGAGCAGGCAGAAGGGTTTAACAAGGCTCTAATGGATTTTTTGACAGTGCTCTGAAAAACAACATGTACCTTGGATGGATCCGTAAGGATCAGGCTCCCGTCTCCGCGGGCGATGATGGCCCCGGCGGCCGTACCGGTGCCTCCATCCGCACCGGCGGGAAACGGGGCCTTATTCCCGCCGCTTTCGGCAACGAGAAGGGATCCTCCCAGCGTGTGGCCTTCTTCAAGGACCTCGATGCTTCGACCCCGAGAACTGGACCCGGCGGCTGAGATTGTCGATTTGACGGAGATCACCTCGGATGTCATCGCCCAGCAGGCCGGTCAGGAGATCCAGGAGGAAACCCTGGAGAGGGACTACCCCGTTCAATTCTACGGATATTTCAACGGCTACCTGAAGGCGGATTCCGGATGGAACGGCTTCTATCCCTTTATGATCGCACGGACCTTGACGGGACCGGGACCGCTGTGGGAAGGCGGTCTGTATCAACGATCGGTTCCATGACCTTTGACGGGGCCGGACCCGGCGGGATGATCACAGGACTCACCCAGGACGGAAAAACCGTGGATTCAGGGGTTCCCGTCCAAGTCGAGTGGTATGAATACGGGCACAACGCATGGATGGTCTGGGGCATGTGGAGGCAACCCCTGGCCATGCACACGAGCGACGGTGGCGGGGATAAATGCGAGTGTTCGGGTTGCCGGATCCTCTGGCGGATAAAATGGGCTGAAGGTATTATACCCTCAGATAATGAAGTGACGGGATGGATTGAAAATATGCAAGCGAGGCGTGAAAGAAATATCGGAATTTTATTAAGGTATCTCTCCGCACCATTAATCTTGCTCTTAGCAATTATTGCATTCAGTCTTCTGCATTAAATAGATAGTGCCCATTCACAGAGGACTTTTGGGCACTGCTGAGTTTCCTGAACATAAATATGATCTCCTCTGCTTCCTCCCTGATGGCCTCCCTCAAGGATTCCGGTTCCAAAACCAATGCATTGGCCCCCCAACTCATGATCCAGAACCTGATCTCCTCGATCCCGGCGACTTCCGCCTCGAAGATAACAGCCCCGTCTTCCTGTTCGTGGATCACCTGGCTTTCGTGCCAGATGTTTTCCCTTATATATCCCGCCACCCCGGGCGAAAACCACACCCGCACCTTCGCGGGCTCACCCTGGAACACGCCGAAGCTCGACCCCAGGAAGCCCTCTAAGCTGAAATCCTCAGGTACCTCAAAGGTCTCATCCATCTGGTGAAGCATCTTGATCCTGTCGATGGCGAAGATCCTGACCTCTGCCCGGTTGTGACAGTAACCCACAAGGTAAAAGGTCCCGTTGAAGAACCACACCCGGTAAGGGTCTACCTTGCGCCTGCTCTCGCTCTTGCGGCTCATTGTGTAGTAGACGATCTCGATGCGGTTTTTCCTCTGCGCGGATTCGTTGACCCGCTTGATGATCTCTTTGAACCTTGCATAGGGCTTGCGGGGCCTGATGTCCATGTGGAGAGTCTGTTCGACCGTCTTCATGAATTGCAGGGACTCCGGGGGAAGGGTGGTTTTTACCTTCTGAAAGAGAGAGTCGAGTGCGTCATAGAACACCGTCCCTTTGAAGACCTTCATCATGTCGCTGCCGAAGTAGAGAGCCATCAGCTCGGGGAGGCTGAAAGGGATAGGGATCTGGTGCTTCATGGTGTCGAGCAGTGACCAGAGGCTCCTGCCGTCAGCTCTCTCTGTATAGATGGGAAACCCCGCTTCCTGAAGCGCCGCCAGGTCCCTGTACACCGTCCGGGGGTTGCAATCGATCTCCTGGGCCAGATCCCCGGCGGATTTTCCTATCCGGGAAGAGATAAGGATCTGAATGATTTTCCACTGCCTCGCAAGTTGATCGCCCCTTGCCATGACTCACCCCCTTGCCGGTCGTTGACCTTTCTGTACCAGAAAAGTTTTTTGGGTGTCATGCAAAAAAAATCGTCTCCCTTGTGACCGTATCTGACACTCCCCTCTGTTATGATCGGCAGCAAATCAAAAAGGAGGAGGGAGAAAAAATGGAATCCGCCATCCTGAATTACCTTGATCATATAAAGGTGGGCCGCTGGTCCTATTCCAGCGCACGGTTTTCAAGTGAAAGACGTATTCGAAACAGTTCAAGCGCATCGACTCCCAGGCGGCCGCCTTCCCTTCTAAAGCCTTCTCAGAGGACACACTGATGCGGATTGCCAGGGAACTGATTTCAGCAAGCCCGCAAACGTGATATCTCGGCGTTGAGCGAGGCCATGGCTGAGTTGAAAATTCCGGAAGGCACCATTGTGACCCGTGGCGAGGGCGAGCAGATCCGGGTCGAGTTTGATCGATGTGCATGAAAAACATACAAATAGATTAAAAAAAAATTGCAATTGCTGCACATATGCTATAATCTTCCGTTTTCGAACTTCCAAACCTTCATAGTCCAGGAACGGGCAATTACAAGTCAGGTCAAATATTACTTAAGCTGATCGATTTTATCGGATAACACCGCTTCATGGTTGCTTATGAAAAATAAAATTACCGATCGCAAAAACACGGAAGCGCTGCTGAAAAAAAAGACAGAAGAAATGAGGCTTTTGCTGGACACTATCGACATCCAGGTCTGGTATTTGACCGATATCGACACCTATGGACGGCTCAACAGGGCACATGCGGATTTTTTGGGTCTGGATGTCAAGAAGATAGCCAATAAGAGGCTCGAGGAATTTGTTTCACCCGAGGTGGCGGAGGTGTGCAGGACCTCCAACATCGAGGTGTTTCAGACGGGGAGACCGGTGGTCACTGAGGAGTGGATTCCCAATGCCGCTGGCGAAAAGCGCCTGATCGCCATCACAAAGACCCCCAAGCTCGGTGCAGGGGGCGATGTGGAATATGTGGTGTGCGCGGGTACGGACATCACTGAACGGAGGCGCGATCGGGAGGCCCTCTGCGAAAGCAAGGAGAACCTCCAACGCTTTTTTGATTCCATAGACGACCTCATGGTCGTGGCCACGCCCGAGGGGAGGGTACGCTTCACAAATCAGGCGGCGCGCGCAAAGCTGGGGTATTCGGAACGGGAATTTTCCGGAATGCGCGTGCTCGACTGGCATCGCAGCGAGGATCGCGGCGAGGCGGAGGGGATCTTCGACGCCATGTTCCGGGGTGAGCGCCGCTCCTGCCCCCTGCCCCTGGCCGCGAAGGACGGCGCGATAATTCCCGTCGATACGCGGGTGTGGTTCGGCCAGTGGGGAGGTGAGGAGTGCGTTTACGGTATCTGCAAGGACCTCAGCGCCGAGCAGGAAGCCCATCAACGCTTCGAGCGTATTTTTCGTCACAACCCTTCTGCCATGGCGCTGTCCGATTTGCCGGGCCGTCGTTTCTCCGACATGAACGACGCCTTTTGCAAGGTCACCGGCTATGCCAGGGACGAGGTTCTTGGAAAGACCTCCCAAGAACTTGGCCTTTTCGCCAACCCGCACGAGCAGCAGGCCGTTGCCGAACGCCTGCTGGCGGAGGGCCGGATTTCAGACTTCGAACTCCAGATCCGACGGAAGAATGGCAGCCTGCGCACGGGCCTCTTTTTTGGCGAGATCATCACGAGCCAGGGGCGAGACTATCTGCTGACCATCATGCAGGATATCACCGAACGGGTCGCCCTGCAGGAGAGGCTTAAACAGATGCACAAGCATGAAAGCATCTCGCGCATGGCCGGGGCCGTGGCCCACCTGTTCAACAATCAACTGGCGGTGGTCATCGGTAACCTGGAACTGCTCGCGATGGACATGCCCCAGGGTGCCGGCGTCTTGGAATACCTGGAGGAAGCCCGAAAGGCTTCCCAGAAAGCCGCCGAGACCAGCAGGCTCCTTTTGACCTACCTGGGTCAATCTCCGGGCAGACCAGAGCAGCTGGACCTGGCCCGCATCTGTCGGCAGCGGCTGGGCGCCTTGCAGTCCGGCATCTGTGGAAGCGCCCGTATAACCTCTGACCTGCCCGAACCCGGCCCGATCGTCCAGGTTGACCCGGCCCAGCTCAACCGGGTCGTCGACGCCCTGATCATCAACGCCGCCGAGGCCCTGCATGGGGACGGCAATCTGTGCCTGACAGTGTATACCGTCGAGGCCGGGGACATCCCCGAGGGTCGCCGCCTGCCCCTGGAATGGAAGGCATCCGCGGAACTTTACGCCTGTTTTGCGGTGGCGGACACCGGCTCCGGAATCGACAAAGACACCATCGAAAAAATCTTCGATCCCTTTTTTACCGAGAAATTTGCCGGCCGGGGCCTGGGGCTGCCTGTGGCCCTGGGGATCGTCAACTCCTCGGGCGGGTGCATAACGGTGGACAGCGCGCCGGGCAAGGGGAGCACTTTTCGGGTTTTCCTTCCCCTGTCCCCGGAGACCGCTGCGGCCTCCGAAGCGGCGAGCCCCACAGTGGAAGAGGCTTTGACGCAAAGGGGCACGATCCTTGTTGTGGACGACCAGGAATCGGTGTGCGACATGGCACGGGCCCTGCTGGAGTGTCTCGGCTTTGAGGTCCTCAGCGCAGGGGGCGGGGCCGAGGCCGTGGAGATTTTCAGACAACGTGAGGACGCCATTCGCCTTGTGATAACGGATCTCACCATGCCGGGCCTGAACGGGTGGCAGACTTTAAAGGCCCTTCGCGACATACGGCCGGACATCCCCGTGATTCTGTCAAGCGGCTATGACGAGGTTTTTGCCCTGGCTGAAAATCAAAGCGAGAGGCCCCAGACCTTTTTGAGCAAACCGTATCGGATAAATGATTTGAAAGCTGCCCTGGAAAGGGCCCTCAGCGATACTTTTACGGTGCCGGGCAACGCTGGGGGATGAAATATTTCCCCGCGCAATGGGTGGGAAAGAGCCCAGGCAAGGGAGGCCGCGAATGGCGATGAACCCGAGCAGGTCCTATCGTATCTTTCAGTCCATAGCAGGCCTGGCACACACCGCCGTGACCCGGCCTTTTGCCGCCTTGTTCCGGGGCATTGAGTCCGGGACGGCAAAAGCACGTCAACGAACCACTGAATTGGGCAGGATCGCGGAAAGCCGCAGGGAATCCGAGCAAAAGTGGAGAAACATCCTCGTCAACACCCCCCAGATCGGCCTCAGCCTGGACCCAGACGCCCGGATCGTCTTTGCCAACAAGCGTTTTCTGGAATTGACCGGATGGACGGAGGATGAGGTGCTCGGCCGGGACTGGTTCGACACCTTCATTCCCGGGGAGATTCGCGATGAAATACGGGGCGTGTTTCGCACGGTCATGCGGACCGGCAGTACCCAGGGTCTTTCCTCATATGAAAACGAAATCCTCACCCGGGCAGGCGAGCGGCGCCATGTGGCCTGGTCCAACAGCGTCACCAGGGATGTAAGCGGATCCATCGTGGACGTCACGTGCCTGGGCATCGACCTGTCCGAGCGTAAATACATGGAAGCCGAATTGAGGAAAGCCGCGGCCCGGTACCGGCGTCTGGAAGAGAATGTGCCCGCCATCATCTATCAGTTCCAGATGACCCCGGAGGGGGAATTCAGCTTCCCGTATATCAGCGAAGCCGTGGCGCAGTTGGCGGGCGTGTCGGCCTCCGATGTCATGGGGGATGCTTCAAGCATTCTCGGCATGATCCCCGCGGAGGAGCAGGACGCTTTCCGGAGGGGTGTCCGCGAATCGGCAACGGCCCTTTCCCCATACCATGCCTTCATACGTATTGTGAAAGACGGCAGAGACGTTTGGGTTGAGTGCCGGGCCACGCCGGAGCGCCAATCGGACGGCAGCGTGCTGTGGGACGGGGTGTTTGTGGACGTCACCAAAGAGCAGGAACACCGGGGGCAGCTTCGCCTCCAGACCATGGTGCTCGACCAGATTGCGGACCGCGTGACGGTAACGGACACGAAGGGCGTGATCACGTATGTCAACGCGGCCGAAGCCGTGTCGCTGGGGTTCAACTGTGAAGACCTGATCGGCGTTTCGGTCGAAAATTACGGCGACGACCCCGACCGCGGCGCCACGCAGCGGGAAATTATTCAAAGAACGCTCGAAGAGGGGCAGTGGCGGGGGGAGGTGGTCAACTTCGCCGCCGATGGAAGCGAGATTATCATGGACTGCCGGACCCATGTGATCCGGGATACGGACGGCAAACCCATGGCCCTGGCCGGTATCTCCACCGATATCACCGAGCGGAAGAAAGCCGACGAGGCGCTCCGGAAAAGGGAGGATCAGCTGAACGAGGCAATGAAGATGGCCCACGCCGGCTACTGGGAGTACGACGTGGCCGCCGACACCTTCAGCTTCAACGACAACTTCTACAGCATCTTCGGAACGACCTCCGAGGAGGTCGGCGGGTACCAGATGTCCTCGGCCGAGTACGCGACACGCTTCTGCCACCCCGATGACGTACAAGTCGTAGCCGAGGAGACCCGGGCGGCCGTCCAGACCGCCGACCCGAATTACAGCCGCCGTATCGAGCATCGAATACTCTACTCCGACGGAGAGGTCGGACACATAGCAGTGCGCTTTTTCATCGTCAAGGACAGCCAGGGGCACACGGTGAAAACCTATGGCGTCAACCAGGACATCACCGAGCACAAGCGGGCGGAGGAGAAAATTCGCCTGGCCCTGGAGCGCCGGCAGCGGGAGGCGGAGGTGTTGGCCGCCGTGGCATTGAACGGGTATCTGACCCGGGGTGCCGTGCGGGAACTGGCCGGGGAATTGACCGAGGCGGCGGCGCGCGCGCTTCAAGTGGAGAGGGTAGGGGTCTGGCTTTTCGACAAAGAGGAAAAAGAACTGGTCAACGTGGACAAATACGTGCTTTCCACGGGGGAGCACTCCTCCGGTGGCCTGCTCCTGGAGAAGGAGTATCGGAATGAATTCGAGGCGCTGAAGGAAGCCAAGTACGTTGCAGCCGACGACCCGCTGACCGACCCGCGCACTGCCGGGTACGTTGAAGGGTACTTGAAGCCAAACCGGATCACCGCCATGCTGGACGCCGTCATCCGCCGTGGGGGCCGGAGTCTGGGGACGCTCTGCTTCGAGCATGTGGATAGACCCCACCACTGGGAGGAGGATGAGATCAGCTTTGCCTGCCAGCTTGCCGACCAGATGGCCCTTACCGTTTCCAACCGCGAGTACCGGCAGGTTGAGAGAGAGAAATTGCAGATTGAGGAACAGTACTATCAGGCCCAGAAAGTGGAATCCATAGGTCGTCTGGCGGGGGGTGTGGCCCACGATTTGAACAACCTCCTGTCCCCGATACTGGGTTATGCGGAAATGTTGAGAGAGGATATGCCGAATGATGACAGGAACATCGGGGCTGTGAATGAAATATTGAATGCAGGCATAAAGGCCCGGGATCTGATTAGCCAATTGCTGGCATTCAGCCGAAAACAGACGCTGGAGTTGAAACGGATCGATGTCAACAAAGTCCTCGAGAGCTTCAGCGGACTGCTGCGCCGCACGATCCGGGAGGATATTGAAATAAAGTATTATTTGGCGTCAACCCCCCTGACGGTCATGGCCGATGTCAGGCAGTTGGAACAGGTGATCATGAACATCGCCGTGAACGCGGCGGACGCCATGCCGAACGGCGGGGAACTGTCCATTGAAACCACCAGGGCCGTGCTGGACGAGGAATACGCCACAATGCACAAGGGCACGAAACCCGGCGAGTACCTGCTTTTGACCTTCAGTGACACGGGTTTCGGCATGGACGGCGACACGCTCGAGAACGTATTCGAGCCTTTTTTTTCAACCAAGGGGGAGCAAGGCACCGGATTGGGGCTTGCCACGGTGTACGGCATCGTGAAACAGCACGACGGCAATATCTGGGTGTACAGTGAACCCGGCAGGGGGACGACCTTTAAAATCTATCTCCCTCTTGCCGCCAAATCGGATGTCCTTTCAGAAGCCGATGTCAAGCCGGCGACGCGCCTCAAAGGCTCTGAATGGGTCCTGCTGGTGGAAGACAATGAACAGGTTCGTCATTTGGCCGAATCCATACTCGGCCGCCAGGGCTATTCGGTCCTTGTGGCAAAGGACGGTGACGAGGCCCTGAAAGCGGCGGCCCGACACGACGGCCCCCTGCATCTACTGCTGACCGATGTCGTCATGCCCGGGATGAACGGCAGAGAACTGTTTGAGAGACTCTCCACGGGCTATCCGGACATAAGGGTGCTGTACATGTCGGGCTATACCGCAAACGTCATCACGCACAGCGGCATACTCGACGAAGGCATTCAGTTCATCCAGAAGCCCTTCACCGTAAATGACCTGGCGGAAAAGGTGAGGCTTGTCCTCGATGACCGAGCCCCGCGGTTTTAAGAAAAAGCATCCGCGCCCGTTCACAGGATGCCGATGGTTTCGTCCTCGGTGCCACGGCCTCGGTTTTCGCGACCGCTGTCGACCCTGTGTTTCTGCCGGCTTTCACATGGATCATGACCCGCGGCGCATGGAACCGTGCAGGCTTTCGGGGGTCTTTTCACCCTCGCCGACTTTGTAGATATTGCACAGAAGCCCTGAGAGTTGATACGTTCCCATGGCGGGACAATGCGGGGGCTCGTCATTGGTCAGGACATTTGCATTGGACTCCCACACGCCGAAATCGGGGCCGGGCATCTCGGGATACCACCAGCCATAGGATACATGGACCACGCGGGGGTCCTGGTTGGTCAGCATCGCCTTCTGCTTGATACGCCCTCTCGGGGATTCGATCCAGACCCAGTCCCCGGCAGAAATGCCAAGACCTTCAGCCGTTTCGTAACTGATCTCCACGAGCGGCCAAGGGTGCTGCCTTCTCAACCGGGGGATTCCCCTGAACTCGGAGTTGAAAAACTGCTGCATCCTGCCCCCCGTGGACAGGACGTAGGGGTATTTCTTGGCAAGCTCCGGCTGGCTGTACGGGCTTTCAGGCGGTTCCCGGTAGTGCGGCAGGGGGTCATACCCAAGCTTTTCGGCGACTCGGCAATAGAGTTCGACTTTCCCGGACGGCGTTTGGAAGCCGCAACCATTGGATTCATGCTTTCTGTAATTTACCGGCTTGCCGGCATGCCCTTTGTCCTTGAGTTCGGAAAATGTGATCCCCAACGGTTCCAATTGCTTGTCGATCAGGTCTTCCAGGGATTCGGTGCCATGAGGGCAGCCCAGTCGGCGGGCGATCTCGATCATCACTTCTTCAGGCTGCCTGCACTCCCCGATCCGGACCACCCTCCTCTGCCCCAGCACATAATTGTTGGCAATGAGCGGAACCGCCGAGACCTCGTCCGCTTCGAGCCAGGTCGCCCCCGGGAGAATCAGGTCGGCGAGCGCGGCGGTGGGGGTCATGTAAAATTCCATTACGGACAATAAATCGAGGCAGCGCAAGGTCTCCCAGGTCCGCCGGGAATTCGCGAAGGAGACCAGGCCGTTGTTTCCGAAGAGCAGAAAAGCCCTTACCGGATAAGGCTTCCCGGTCCGCATGGCTTTGAACAGCAGATGAACGTTTGCCGATTGAAATGGGGTGTGTCTTCCGCACAGCAATCGATATCTGTCCGCGCCAAGGCGTTTGTCAACAGTTTCATCGGAAAGCCGGTCGAACATCAGGTCGACTTCGCTGAATGCATGCTCCCCGAGGATGTTTCCGCCCGGGATATCTATATTGCCCGTTAAGGCCGGGAGCATGCCCACCGCCCGTGCGTTCTGGAACGCGTTTGTATTGTGCTCAAGGGCATTGCCCCATGTCATGGCGGCCGGTTTGATTGTTGCGTACATTCGTGCGGCGGCCCGGATCTTTTCGGCCGGAACCCAGCAAATTTTCTCCGCCCACTCAGGCGTGTGCGGGCTGACGCGCTCCTCCAACTGCTCGAACCCCGAGGTCCATTTCCCGATGAAGTCCCTGTCGTAGAGCCCTTCCAGGATGATGACATGAATGAATGCCAGGGCCAGGGCCGCATCCGTACCGGGCCGGACCTTCAACCAGATATCGGCTTTCCCGGCCATGTAGGTTTCGCGGGGGTCCACGACAATGAGCTTGAGCCCTTTCCGCAAGGCGTCCCTGACCCTGAACTGGCTTTCAGCGTCAGGCCCGGACACAAAGGGGTGCTTTCCCCAGCACAGCAGGCATCCCGGATAGACACCGCCATACCCGTAATCAGAAAAAATCAGATCCCCATATGTGAGGCCGGAAGTGATGATCCGGGGAATGAAACACTGGGCCGTGCCCGGCTCCACCCAGTTCGGGGTTCCGAGCGCGTGCGCGAATCGCAGGACGTGAGGGAAGTGATACCGGCCCGTACCCTGGCCGACGGCGATTGTTTCAGGACCGTACTCGTCCTGAAGTGCTTTTATCCTGGTGACGAGGATGTGATAGGCCTCGTCCCAGGTGATTCGTTCCCATCTTCCCCCGCCCCGCTCCCCGATCCTTTTCATGGGGTGGGTGATTCGATCGGGGTGATAGAGGTGATCGATCGCGGCCGCGCCCTTGGGACAGATCCGGCCTCTGCTGGCCGGGGAATCGGGGTCTCCCTCGATCTTCACCACCTTTCCGTTGTGCACATGCACGAGGACGCCGCATCCGCCGTGGCACATTCGGCAGGCACTCTTGAACACGCCGTCATCGACCATGAACCGTTTCCCCCTTGCGAGACATCGCGAAATGCGGGTCTTCAGGCCCTCAATGTGTCCTGTCAGCCCAGGAAGGCCTCCCGAAAAATCCCGCTGCTCATTATCTCCCCGATCTTCCCTTCCAGCAAGAGCCGACCGACCTCCAGCACATAGCCGTACTCTGTCAGTTCCAGGGCAAGCCCTGCATTCTGCTCCACCAGGAGTATGGAGATTCCTTCCTGGTTGATGTGCCTTATGGTTCCGGCCAATTCATCCACCATGAGCGGGGCTAGACCCCAGGAGGGTTCGTCCATGAGCAGCAACCTGGGACGGGCCATCAGGGCCCTGGAAATGGCGACCATCTGTTGTTCACCGCCGCTCAGGGTTTGGGCCGTCTGGGTCAGCCGTGATCTGAGTACGGGGAACCTCTCAAACACTTTTTCCATGTCCTTTGCAACATCGGCCTTGTCCCTTCTCAAATAGGCGCCTATCCGTATGTTGCCCTGGACGCTCATTTGAGGAAAGAGCCTTCTCCCTTCCGGGACCTGGACAATGCCGCGTTGTACGATTTGATAAGGCTCCAGCCTGTCTATCCTGTCGTCAAAAAACCATATCTCTCCGGCGCTTGCCTTCAACAATCCGGATATGGTCTTCAGAAGGGTGCTCTTTCCGGCGCCGTTGGCCCCGATAATCCCGGTGACGGAGCCTTCCCTCACGTCCATGGAAACGCCGCCGATGGCCTCGGCCTTGCCGTAGTGAACCTGGATGCCGTTCAAGCTAAGAGAGATATTCTTTCCTGCCTTTACCAAGGTAAGCCTCGATCACTTTGTTGTTGTGCCGAACCTCTTCGGGGGTCCCCTTTGCGATGAGCTGGCCGAAATTCAGCACCATGACCCGATCGCAGCCTGCCATGACAGCCCTCATGTTGTGCTCTATCAACAGGATGGTGACTCCTCCCGCCCTGATCTTTTTGATGACAGCCATGGCCTGGTCAACCTCCTTGGGGTTCATCCCTTCCAAAGGTTCATCAAGGAGGAGCAGTTTCGGTTTGCTTGCCAGGGCAACCCCGATCCCGCAAAGCTTCTGGTGAGCGTGGGGTAAAGTCCGGGCGGTTTCATCCTTCCACGGGGTCAGGCCGAGAAAATCCACCAGCTCCATTGCCAGATCAAGGCCCTGTTTCTCGCGGCGCTTGAATCTATGCGTTCGGCAGATGGTCTCCCACACATTGGTCCTGCTGAAGAGGTGGGATGCCGCCAGCAGGTTTTGCAGCACACTGAAGTCCGGGAACAGTTTGGCTATCTGAAAGGTGCGGGCGATGCCGATGGCGGCTATCTGATGCGGTTTACGGCCGACGATTTCACGATCTTGAAAGAGGATTGAGCCTCTTGTGGGCTTTAAAAAGCCGGTGATCAGATTGAAAACGGTCGTTTTGCCCGCGCCGTTGGGGCCGATGAGCCCCATGATTTCACCGGCCTGGATGTCCAGGTCCAGATCGCTGACCGCTGAGACCCCTCCGAAATTTTTCGTCAATTTGGTCGATCTGAGCAATTCCGACTCTCGTGTCAAGGTTTCGAAGCCACCCTTTTAAGAATACGCGGCAGGTCCGAAAGCCCGCCAGGGACAAAAAATACCACCACGAACAAGACAAGGACAAAGACAAAAGGCTGATACTCCTTGAGGCCGCTGGATACCTCCGGGATGAGGGTCAAGAGCACGGCCCCGAGTAGGGGGCCCACGAACCTTTTCCCGCCGACGACCACATAGACGAGAATGTAGAGGCTGGCAAAGGTCCCGAAGCTGTCAGGGTTCAGCACGGTCATGTAGTGGGCGTAGAGGGCGCCGGCAAGCCCGGTAAAAAGAGACCCGATGCAGAATATGAGCACCTTGTATTTTGCCACGTGGATCCCGACGCTGGACGCCAGCGCCTCCTCCTGCCCCAAACCGGCAATGGCGATTCCGAGCCCGGACCTCTCGATGCGGTAGAGGACCAGCAGGGTGAAAAGCAGAAGAAAGAATGCCAGGTAGCAAAAATGAAACCTGTTGGTGAAGTCGAGTTGTACGATTCCCAATAAAGAGAGGGCCTCCGGCCTTTGAATACCCATCATGCCGGTGGATCCGCCGGTCATCCCCCGCCACTCAAAGATGAGGAGCCGAATCACCTCGCCCATAAACATGGTCACCATGACGAAATACACCGATCTCACTCTCGAGAGAGGAAACCCCACAAGGGCGGCCAGGGCCATGGAGGCCAACCCTCCCATCACCAGGGCGCCGTAAACGGGGACATTGAACCTGGTGGCCAAAATGGCGGAGGTGTAGGCACCCACGGCCATGAAACCAGCCTGCCCTATGGACATCTGTCCGGAGACGGCTATGGACCGCAGGCTGTTTGCCAGGATGACGTTGATGGCGCACAGTATGTAAATGTGGAGGAAGTATTCATTGCCCCTGATGAGAATCGGCGCGAGAAAGCCTGAGAGGGCCAGGATTGCGTATGGGATGCCAGGGCTTCGAAAGCCAAAGCCTTTCCGGGTGTCCTCAGTCATGTCCCATGAGCCCCTTTGGCCTGATAATCAAAATGATAATGATGGTAATGAAGCCGAGAATATTGGCGAGTGTCGTGCTGTAGTAGAGGGGGACCAACCCGTCGATGAGCCCCAGGATCAGCCCCCCTATGACCGCACCCGATACGCTCCCCAGGCCCCCCAGAATGATGACCGCCAGCCCTTTTGTGATAGCAAAGACCCCCATGAAGGGCTCCACGGAAAATATGGAACCCATGAGTCCCCCCGCCACAGCGGCCAGCGCGCACCCTATGGCCATGGTGTAGGAAGAGATGCGATTCACGTTGATTCCCTGCAGCGCGGCCGCTTCCCTGTCCTGGGAAATGGCGATCATGGCCTGGCCGACCCTGGTTCCCCTGATGAACAAATACAGGAAAAAGACAAGCCCTCCGCCTACCAGGACGGCCAGGAGCCTGTCCCAGGACATCCGGAGACCCATGATGTTCAGGACCCCGGGGATGAATCTCGGTATGGACTTCTCGCTGCTCCCGAAGGCGACCACGGCGAGCGTCTGAAAAAGAATGATGAGCCCTATGGACACGATGACGCTCGGCTCTATGGCTCCGCTGAACCGCCGCAGCATCCATCGCTCAACCGTTATCCCCACAAGACTCAAGGCGGCGGCTGAAATGAAAAAGGAGAGGATGACGTTTATCCCAAGGACGACACAACAGAAGTAGACCACATGGGCCCCCAGCATGTACATCTCGCCGTGGGCCAACTGGACGATTCGCATGATGCCGAAAACAAGCGTCAGCCCCAAGGCGACGAGGACGTAAATCCACCCTGCCGAGAGGCCGTTTATGATTCCCTGGAAAAGCATGCTCTTGCCACTCTCGTCGAATTCCTCATGCCGGCCGGCCCTCGTTTCCGATCAGAGGACCGATTGCGGGCGTCCCGGGCGACTCCCGGGACGCCCGCGAGCAAAGATTCCAAAGCCCTTTACGGAAGCACTGGTTTGTACCAGTTGGTGGTGCCCACCTTCCCGTTCTGAAGGCGCGAAATCGGTGCGGGAGCCAGGACCATGTGGTTGACTCCAAATACCTTGGCGCCTCCCATGGAGCCTGTTCCCCAGGGGGTTTCAATGCTATCCATGTTTTCCCAGGTTTTTACGACCACGGCCGGATCAAAGCTCTGGGCCTTCTCGATGGCCTGGGTGAGGGTCCACAGAGCGCTCCAGGCGTCAAGGGCGTCCGGGTTGAAGGGCTTTTTATACTTTGCGTTCCACCGTTTGACAATTTCCTTGATCATGGGAGGATTGTCCGCGGCGTCCACGTCAAAGCCGGCAAAGATGAAGTCCGTGGCCATCTCCTTGCCTATCAGCTGGATGAATGTCATGACGGCCCCTGTCCCCATGGACACGATGGGCCCTTCGAACCCCAGTTCGCGCCCGTGCCTCACATTCGCCGCGAGGGCGTCCGGGAAGCTGATGCCGATGTCCACGGCGTCCGGTTTGCTTTGCATGAGCTTGGTCCAGGTGGGGTAGTATTCCTTTGCGCCGAACTGGGTCAGAACTGGCTCCAGTGTTTTGAGCCCTCTTCTTTCAGCCTCCATGCGGGCCACATGACAGGTCGCAAGGGCTCCGGGCTCATCGTGGGCCGTGTAGGCGACTGTCTTCACGGAAGGGTAGTCCTTCTGCAGGAGGTCGTAAAGACCGGGGATGGGAACCGTAAATCCCTGGGTTCCCGAGAAAGTGAACTTGTCTTCCGGCTTCATGTTGCTCAACTTACCGGCCACGAGCAGGACGTTACTCTTCTCCGTCACGGACTGAACCGCCTCGATTTGAAAAGGCACGTTCATCCCTATGATGAATTTTACCCCGTCCCTGTGAACGAGCTTTGTCGCCACACTGGCGGAGCCTTGGGCGCTGTTCTTGTTGTCCTCGAGCAAAAGCTCCACGTTATATTTCTTGCCGTCAACCGTGATTCCCCCCTTTTCGTTGATCCATTCGGCCGCCAGCTCGCTTCCCTCTTTCATGATGATGCCGAGATGAGAGCCCGGACCGCTGAGTCCCCAGATGCTGCCGATTTTCAGCGTGTCAGCCGCAACGGCTGCCTGTCCCGTGGAAAGCAAAAAAATCCCGATCGCCAACACCCGGAGTACAGCAGAAAATTTCCTCATGACCATGACGCCCTCCTTCTTTAGTTTTGGGTTATTCAACTTGCCTGACATCCTTTTTTATCAGGTGATTCTTCGCCCTGTGCCGGACCTTGAAAGAGCGGGGTCACATCAGAGCGGGGCTTCTCAAAACCCGAGCGCGGCGCGTTCTTCTTCCGAAAGACTGTTCCTGAATTGATCGAGTTTCTTCGCGCCCTTTTCCGCGGCGAAAAACTTCCCGTCCCGGACTTCCACGAACCCCATGAGTTGAAGCTCCTCGACCAGGGGCGCAAGGAGTTCCGGGACCATTGGTGGATAGATCTCTTCTCTTTGTTTTCTTGAGAAGTGCCCCAATATTTCATCGCCGGTGATGCCGGGCTTTTTTTGAATCTTATCCAATGTGGCCATTTGCCTCCTGAAAAACGGCACGCTGTACCCCCTGTCCGAGAGGTCGAAGGCCTCCAGGACGAAGAGCGCCGCCGTTCTGAGGTCCGGGCAGACTACGGCCACCTCGCCCGCGACCGTCCTTTCGGGATGAGGCGGCCATTTGAACGCATTGGCAGGCACGAGATTCGCCATGTGGTACCTGGGCTCGGCATGTGTCTTGAACACGTTCGAAAAACCAAGCCCGTCATATTTCTTCTTTTTGGGGTCACGCACGCTCGGCGGCGCGTACCAGAACGGGTAGTAGAAGGCCGGATCCACGTATCGAGGCCCTGCTTGAAAAAGGGCGTTCACCTTGGGGATCAAAAGCGGCCAGACATCCGGGCACAGCCTGCCGACGAATCTCTCTCCGTCAAAGAGGACCTCGTCACCGATGTGATGGCAGAAATGACACGGATACTTTTCTTCGTCACCCAGAAAATCGACCAGTTCGGCCTTGACTTTGAACATGATTGCTCCACTGATAACGCGGCTTCCGGGCATTCCCGGAGGGTTGACGCCATGTATTCAAATTTAATCTCGAGCTGATTCCCCTCGGAGATTTATCGAGCCTCTCCTCTCCTGAAGACCATGGTCCCCGGGTCCAGAGAGGAGCTTCCCCCGTCTATCACGAGCTTCGCACCCGTCATGTATCTGGATTCGTCACTGGCGAGAAAAGTGAAGATGCCCGCGACATCGTCGGGTGAGGCTATCCAGCCGACCGGCGTATTGTTCGCGACCATGGCAAAAGCCGCCTCCCTGTCCGTATCCAGGAGTTCCGCCAGCACGCCCATTTCCGTTTCAACCATGGCTGTCCGCACGAACCCCGGGCAAACGGCATTGCAGCGTATCCCCCGCGACGCGTAGTCCGTGGATACCTGCCTTGTCAGGTGGATCAATCCGGCCTTGGAGGCACAGTAGGCGGATGCCCCGGGAATGGCCCGGATGCCGCCGACCGAGGCGACATTGATGATGGATCCGCCGCCTTGTCGGATCATGACGGGGATGGCTTCGTGCATGGTCAAGAAAGGCCCAACCAGGTTGACCTCTATTGTCCTGCGCCAGAGGTCCGGATCCACTTCCGCCACGGGGGAAGGACCGGTGATTCCCGCGTTGTTTACCAGCTCGTCGATGGCGCCTCCCAGGGATATGGTCCTGCGGACCATACGTTTGACATCGTCCACGCACGTCACATCGCCCGCACAGAAGCACGCCGACCCGTCCGGGAGCCTTCCCACGACGGCTTCAAGGGGTTGTTCCCGCCTGCCCGTGATACAGACCCTGGCGCCCTCTTCAACAAAACGTTCGGCCACGCCTGCCCCGATGCCTGACCCGCCGCCTGTGATCAACGCCACCTTGCCTTCGAGTCTAAGTCCTTTTGCGCCCATGTTTCCCCTAGCCGGTCTCACAGTCTTCCTCTTTTTTTAACGACTCCGGATCTCGTGTATATGCTAGTGGTTAATCCGTCTCTTGCCGGTGTCGATGCCGAGAAGCCTGCCCAGGTTTTCCCCAAAGATCTTCCTGCGGTCGTCATCGGTGAGCGCCGGGTACCCGTACCCTTCCTGCATGTCCTCGGGGAACTGAAAGTTTCGCAGCCCCTCCACCGCGGCCTTGTACTGCCATGGCATCCCCACGAAATCGACGCCCCAGATAATTCTTTCGGTGCCCACGCATCGAATAGCCTCTCCCAGGATTGTCGCGAACTTGCGGGGGGCGCTCAAAGCCCACGGCACGAGAAGACTTATGCTCGGGTAGACATTGGGATGACTCATGGCGACCATGTTCAGGTCGTTGCAGTAGGGGTAACCCATGTGAAAAGCCACGAGGGTGAGCTCCGGGAAATCCCTTGCGACGTCATCGAGCTGGATGGGCAGGGCGTATTTGCTCTTTCCCGGGGGAACCCATGAAAACCCCGTGTGCAGGTCGAGCACGATGCCGAGCTCCTGGGCCTTTTCATACATGGGCCAGATGTCCGGATCGTTCATGTAGGTGTCTTCCGGGGGATAGTACTTAAAAATTTTGGCGCCCTTTTCCTTCACCCAGTATTCCATTTCCCGGACCACATTTTGCACGCCCCTGTACTTCACGGGCGAGAGGTTAGGCTGGTAGACGAACCGGTCCGGATGGGCCTCCACAACCCTGGCCATGTCTTCATTGGAAACCCAGCGGGCGTTGTAGTTCACGGTTTCCATCATGGACTCCGGAAGAAGGCACGCGATGTCCACGCCGAACCTGTCCATGACCCCTATGTAAGATTCCGGATCCGTGTTTTTCTTGAAATCCTCGGGGTCGAGGCCCTCCAGGGCGCTTTGAGGCATCCCGGTCATGAAGTTTCGGGTTATTCCCTCGGTGGCCTTCCACCACATCTGAACGCCCGGATAATGCTCGATCGCGGCGATATCTCCAACGAGATGGCACTCGGGATCGATCTTGAAAAAATCGTCTTTTTTGAACTCGCCCGCCATGATTCCTTCCTCCCAGGTATTTCAAAAAAATCAATAAAAGGAATTATCTCGTAAAAGGATTCAGACCGAAAACATCACTGATAATGCGGTTTTGTTCCTTGCACAATCCCGCTTCTTCACCGGCCGTGGCTTCGTAATGTCCACAAGCCGGGCCTCCCGAGTCCATGCTTTTCAGGATCGCCTCTCCGGCCGCCTTTCCCGTCACAAAGGCAGAACTGATGCCCTCGCCGAATGCACGACTGAAACCCCCGGCCTCACCGGCCAGGAGGACGTTCCCTTCGCCCAAATGACAGTTCCCTGTGGCCGACATATCGGTCAAGACACAGCCATGGCTTGCGAGTCTCTCCTTTATTTTGAGGCCGTGGTTTGTTTTCAGGTTGTCCACCAGTGCCTGGAAGTAGTCCTTGACAGAGTCTGTCTGCTTTGCGCCATTGGCGACAATGACCATGTTGTCCTTATGGAAAACGGAGGCGAAGTAGTTCGTCAATGTCCCGTCCAAAAAGACGTTGAGCCACTTGGGTTCCAGGTCGATCTCCCCCACATACCACTCTTCGTAGTTGGGTATCATTCGGAGGCCTTTGCTGAATTCGGGGGAGATCGAGTTCCTCACCCTCGACAAGGGCCCATCCGCGCCCACCAGGTATCTCGAGGAGATCAGGATGTCCCGGCCTTCTTTTTCCAGGACCAAATCAATCCCGGGGCCTTGTTTCCGGATGTTTTTGAACCTGCACCCGTCGATGATTTCCGCATCCCCGCTCTCACAGAGCCACTGATCAAATGCGGCCCTCTTGATGCTCATGCCTATTTCAGGCAGACCCGGCCCCTTGTCCGTGAGGGAAAAGGGAAATTCCACTACCTTGCCCCCGATGGCCGTGTGAACCCGGGCGCCGATGGTCTCACCCGGTTCGGAAAAGATATGTCCGGGAATTTGTCCGAAGTGGTCCGCCACGAATTTCACGGAAGTGGGCGACAGGCAGCCGCTGCACATCTTGTATCTGGGAAGGCGCGCCTTTTCCACAATGGCCGTCTTCAGCCCATGCCCGCTCAAAGCCTTGGCGGCCGCAGCCCCCGCCGGCCCGGAGCCCACGATGACCACATCATAGTCGTTGTGTTTGAAAGCCATGTCGTATTCCTCTCTCCCATCTGATAAAGATTCAGGGTCTAAACGGGATACACCCTGCACAGACTGCTTCGCAGGGGTTCGGATCCGGTTTCGGGATCGTATCCGGCCCGGTCGCCAAACAGAAGGTTCACATTCGATTTTTTCCACCCGTATCCCGGCGGGCCTTCTTCGGGAAACCACCAGGCGTGCTGTGCGCTGACCACGTCCGGGGCCATCCCGTCGAAAAAACTCGCACGCATGCGGACCCGATTCTCGAATGTCTCGATCCAGACCCAGTCCCCGTCCCGGATCCCGAGAGACCGCGCGGTTTCGGGGTGAATCTCCACCAGGGGGTCGGGGTTTATTTTTCTAAGGGACTTTATCTGCCGGCCCTCGCTGACGAAATAGACCCTGGTACGGGCGCCTGTCGTCAGGATGAGGGGGTACTCTTTCAAGGCCTCGGGTGAGGACACCGGGGAAAGGGCCGGTTCCCGGTACACGGGAAGGGGCGACAGCCCCATGTCTTCGGATATGCCGCTGTAAATCTCGAACTTGCCGGAGGGCGTCTCAAAGCCGTTTTCCTTGTATTTGTAGTAGCGCATCTCGCCTTGAAGCATCCCCTTGTGGCAGAACTCTTCAAAAGTCATGCCGCTTTCTTTCAGTATCCACTGGAGATAGTCGTGGTAGTCCTTCCACGGGAAGGCCTCGTCCAGGTTGAGCCGGCGTGCCAACTGAAGGATGACTTCCCGGTTGTCGCGGACCTCGCCGATGCGTGCGACCTCTTTCCTCGCCAGAACGCACCAGATTTTGTGGAGGTTCACGATGTCATCCGTTTCAAGCCACATGGCGGCCGGCAGCACGATGTCTGCCAGGGCCGCCGTGGGTGTCATGAAAAACTCGGACACAACGGTAAATTCCAGGTGGCCCCTCAAGGCCTCTTCAATGACAAGCGGGGGCGTCTGGCTCAGGAGCGGGTTGCACGCGGCGATCCACATGGCCCGAACCTTGTAAGGCTCGCCCGCGACGACTGATTTCCAGAAGGTCGGCGGGTGCACGGCCTTTTCAAACGGAAATCTCCCCTGTGTGACGGCCCTGCGTCTCTTTTCGGGGGGAAGAAACCGCGCCCCTTCCTGATCCGGGTTCGTGAATATTGATTTCTGATAGATGCCTTTTGGAGGGACCCAGAGGACGTCGCCCCCGGGGCAATCGATGTTGCCTGTGATTGCCCGCAGTATCAGGAGGCTCCGGGCGGTCTGGTAACTTGCGGCGCTGGCGTCCGTTGCGCTGCCCCAGAGCATGCAGAATGGAGACGTGGTTGCGTATGTCCTCGCAGCGGCCCGGATCTGGCCGGCTGGAACGCGGGTGATCCCTTCCGCCCATTCCGGGGTGAAGTCACGGACATGCCCAACCAGTCGTTCATAGCCCACCGTGTGATGGTGCACAAACTCCCGGTTGATGAGACCTTCCGTGACGATGACGTGGATCATGGCCAGGGCCAGGGCCCCGTCCGTGCCCGGGCGAAGCTGGAGCCAATGGGTTGCCTTGCGCGCCGGACGGATGCGCCGTGGGTCCACCACAATCAGTTTGTGGACCTTTTTGAGGGCCCTCTCGATCATGCCGCCGCACATGCCGTCGGCCGAGGCGGAGTGGGTGATGTTGCACCCCCAGATCATCATCCCCGCGGGGTCCTTGCCGCCAAACCCATAGACGTCGGTCACCGGCAGTTGCCCGAGAGTGATTTTACTCGCAGCGACCCTGGGGGCGTAACACACGTGGCTCGGCGCCACAAAATTCGGGGTGCCGAATGCATTGGCAAACCGCGCGGTGAACTCGATGAGGGGCCTGCCGGTTCCCTGTCCCACGGCCACGTATTCGGAGCCGCTTTCGGCCTTTATTTCCGCGAAGCGCCCGGCAATCTCATCGAGGGCCTCTTCCCACGGGATGCGTTTCCACCTGCTCTCGCCGCGCTTCCCCACCCGGCGGAGCGGATGGGTGAGGCGGTCCGGGTGGTAAAGAAGCTCCGGGGAGGCCGCCCCCTTGGGGCACAAGTATCCGCGACTGATGGGACTCTCGGGGTCCCCCGTCACCCTGACGACGCGACCGCCTTCCATGTGGACGAGGACCTGGCACACGCCGTGGCATCCACGGCAGGCCGAGCGTACGACCTTTTTGTTCACCCGCCCCTCTCTCGCATGCGCTGGAACCAACACGCCCCCCCGAGTCCGGCCATCACTTGCCTTTAAAAACGGGTTTTCGCTTCTCAACGAATGAGGCCACACCCTCTTTGGCATCCTCTGAGGAACTGAGCCACGTGACAGCGCCTCGTTCAATGGCGAGTGCGGCCTCGATGCTGTCGCATGTGATGGAATTGTTGACCACGTTTTTGGCGGCCCTGAGGGCCAGGGGAGGTTTGGCCATCATCTCTGCCACGATTTTTTCGACTTCATGGAGCAGTTCCTCTCTGGACGGCAACACCCGATTGACCAGGCCCCACTGATAGGCCTCTTTCGCGGAGATGATCTCTCCCCGGTAGATCATCTCCTTTGCCCTGTTCACCGGGATCTTCCTGGGAAGCCGCACGGTGCCCCCCCACCCGGCCAGCAGTCCCAGATTGATTTCAAGGAGCCCGAACCTGGCCTTTTCCGTTGCATAAATAAAATCGCAGCACAGGGCGAGCTCCATGCCTCCCGCGAAGCAATAGCCGTTCACCGCGGCAATCACCGGCTTTTCCATGTAATTGATCAGGTGCTGTATATTGTTGCCGCGGTTGTAGGCGAAATCATAGCCGCTGACAAGGTCCAGGCTCTGGAAGAGCTTGATGTCGCCGCCGCTTGAAAACGCCCTGTCGCCCGCGCCTGTCAGGACCATGCACCGGATCGTATTGTCAAAGGCACTCTCGCCCATGACGTGGAGAAGTTCCTGCTGCATCGTGTCGGACATGGCGTTCATCATCTTTTCATCATTCAGGGTGATCCACAAAACTTCACCCTCGCGCCCTTTCCGCTCGTAGAGAATCTTTTCGTATTCCTTGTTCATCGATGCCCCCGAAGAGTTCAAACGGCCTTCTGATTCACGGACGGTTGCTTCTTCGCTCTAACTTTTAGCGGGTCGCCATTTCGGCAGGGAGACATCCCCGGTGACGTCTTCAAAAAAGACCTCGACATCCATGCCGATGCTCACCTCATCGTGCGGGCAGTCCACGATGTTGGTCATCATGCGGACACCCTCTTCCAGATCGACCAGGGCAAGGACAAAAGGGAGGTCATCCGCAAATTTCTCTTCCACGCCGGCCAACGTGACGGAGTAGGAATAAATCTTCCCCCTGCCGCTTGCCTCTGTCCACGACAGGTTCCGGGACCAGCATTCGGGGCAGATCTTCCTGGGGTAAAAAATCCTGGCATCGCAATCCGTGCACACCTGGATGAGGAGTTTGTGCCGTTTGGCGCCCTCCCAAAAGGCCCTGCTCCATGGCTGCATTTCTGGCAGCGGCTTTTTGTATTCGCTCATGGTATCTCCCTCCCCCAAACCGTCATCAGGGTGTTCATTCCCGACCCGCCGGCCGCTGTCGCGAGAATGTGCCTGCAGTCGGGTACCTGTCTCTCCCCAGCCTTGCCGGTCAATTGTCGCGCGCACTCGATATAGTTGGCCATGCTCACCCCCGAACCGGTATGCCCCCTTCCACAGGCGTCCCCGATGGTCGAACAGGGGCACGTCCCTCCGGGTGACGTGTGGCCTTCCATGACGAATTTCCCCGATTCGCCCGGCTCGGTGATGCCGACGGCCTCGAGCGCCACGAGCTGGTTGAATGGATAGGCCACATAAAACTCGAAGACGTCCATGTCTTCCTTTTCCAATCCAGCCTCGTTGAGCGCGTCCCTTGCCGCGTCCCGCCACCCTTCCCGCATGAAATAGTCCTTGCGGAGGATGTTGCAGGCCCCTGTGTAACGCCCGCCGTGGCCCAGTTTGTAGACAGGGGTGTCCGTGATGTCCCTGGCCCTTTCGGCGGATGTCACCAGCATGGCCCCGCCGCCGTCCGCAAGGACATTGCACTCCCGGCTGCGAAGCGGCGTGCTGACCATTTTCGAGGACAACACGTCCTCGAGGGTGACCGGCTTTTTGTAAAACATCGAGTTGGGATCCAGGGCGGCCCACTTCCTGAGTGCGACGACGGTGGACGCCATTTCCTCGGCCGTGGTCCCGGTCTCGTGCATGTAGCGCTGGGCCACCATGGCCAGCATGCCGTTGAAGGTCGCCCCGAACGGGTATTCCCACTGGGTGTCGATGCCCGCCGTGGCAAAGAAACTGATCACGTCCTGGAGGGGGATTGTTGAGTGTACGGTTACATGGGGGATCAGCACAATTTTGGCCAGCCCGCTCTCGATCCACTGCTCGGCGAGCCTGAGGCAATTCGTGGTTGAGGCCCCTCCGGCGTTGCATATGCACACGTCCTTACACCCGCTCAACCCGAGCTCCTCGGGTATCTTTCCAAAAGAAATTTCCGAGGTGAGTCTGGGTTGAGCCTGAGGCGCAACCGTGATCACCCCCTCGACGTCCTTTTTGTCAATGCCGGCATCCCTGACCGCCTGCGTGCAGACATCATAGATAATGTCCCATCGCGTCCGGTCCGAATACCTCCCGGTCGGCACTTCACCGACCCCTATGATCGCGAGTTTTCCTCTGCTCATATATTCTCTCCTACTTTTTCATCTTCGTGCAGGGTTCAACCGCCAGTGTGCCAGTCTGCAGCAAGACGCCCAGATCGTCGCGGGATATCCATTCCTCCACGATTTTCCCGTTCTTCAGCTTGAAGAGGGCCATGGCCTCCCAATGGATGGTCCCCCCGTTGGACGGCATCAAACAGCCTACGCGAGGGCTTGGGACCATGCTCCCGCTTTTGGGGGACAAGTCGTGGGATACGTGGGCCATGACCAGGTCGCCCTCCGCGATGACATGATGAACCGTTGTTTTCATGCTTGTGTTCAGCCCTCGCCGGATCACAACGAGGAGTCCTTTCGGAGAGCTTGGAGGCACGCCGGGAAAGTGCTGGACGGCATCCGGGGCAAAAAGCTCGTCGAACACCTTTTCGACCTCGTCGGACAGAGCCTGCCACTGATCCGAGGAGGCGTCCCCAACGCCCATCCTGTCGATGATCTCAAAGAAATAGCGCTCAACGATTTTTTTGTTTTTCTCCGCGTCCTCCGCCGCGGCGGACAGCGGCTGCAGACAAAACATCACACCCAGTGCAATCGAGAGAAAGGAACAGATCACGGAAGATTTCACCTTGAAATTCATCGCCGCCCTCCAAATTAGTCGATTAATAATGAACGATCAGTTTTACTATTTGTCAATATAGAAGGCGTGAACTTCTGTCAAGGAAAAAGTTGGATCATAATTTTTAATAAAAATTTAAATAAGTTAATTTGTATTTCAAAGGCCGTCCCGTTTTTTCTTGACAAAAGATTTCGGGCAATTTATATGTTCGAAAACAATGAATAGACAGTCATTAAGTTCGTTAGGAATCCTTGCCTTGTCTTCAAGACCGAAAAAAGATCTCATGCTTTGAGAGTATGGGCGAACGGGCGGAGGGCGCCAGACCGATTGGCGAAAGGGGTATCGGAAATGTACACGCTGGGGGATGTCCCGCGAAAAGGGGCGAAGATCAGCCCGAGGAAAACAGCCCTTGTTTTTGAGGACCGGCGGATCTCCTATTCAGAGCTGGACGAGAGGGTCAACCGCCTCGCCAATGCACTGCTCGGTCTCGGGTGCGCCAGGGGGGATCGTCTCACCATCCTTTCGGAAAACACGAATAAATACCTGGAGGTCTATTTCGCGGCCGCAAAAGCAGGCTTGAGCGTGACCCCGTTGAATTTCAGGCTTTCGGACGCCGAGCTGGCCCACATTGTGAACGACAGCGAGGCCGCGGTCTTCTTCGTGGGTGACGGTTATGAGGCTCGGACCCGGGCCGTCATGTCTCAACTGGTCAACATAAGGGACTGGATAGCCCTGGACAACCGGGCGGAGGGCTTTCAGTTCCATGAAGACCTTATAAGGGATGCTTCTCCTGAGGACCCCCATGTGGAAGTGGGTGAGGACGACCTTGCGATCCTGATGTACACCGGCGGGACAACCGGCCTTCCAAAGGGTGTGATGCTTTCCCACAGGAATATTCTGAGCGCCATGTACGGGTTGATCATTTCTTACAGCTTCACGAGACACGACACGGAGTGCTTCATCCTGCCCCTCTTCCACATATCCATCTGGCCGGTGCTGTGCGTGCTCATGGTGGGCGGGACGGTGGTGGTCCTGCGTCGGCCCGATCTTCTGAAACTCCTGGAGGCGGTTGAATCGGAGAAATGCACACACATCGTGCTCGTACCCACTCTCCTGGTCTGGATCCTGGACATTCCGAATCTGGAGACATTCGATCTCTCGAGTCTCAGGCTGATCACCTACGCCGGAAGCCCGATGCCCGCGGAAGTTCTCAGGCGTTGTGTCGAAAAATTCGGCCACATTTTCTCTCAGGGATACGGGCTGACCGAAGCGGCGCCCCTCGTCACTGCGATGTTTCCTGAAGACCACTATTTTGAGGGGCCAAAAACCGCACTGCTCAAGAGTGTCGGAAAGGAAGGCCCCACCGTGGAGGTTCGGGTATTCGACGAGAACGACTCACCCGTCCAGGCTGGAGAGGCGGGCGAGATCGTCGTCAGGGGCAAAAACACCATGAAGGGATACTGGAAAAACAAAGAGCTCACCGCCAGGACCCTCAGGGGAGGATGGCTCCACACGGGAGATGTGGGGACAATGGACGAGGAAGGCTACATTTATCTCCTGGACCGAAAAGCGGACATGATTGTCACGGGCGGCGAAAATGTCTACCCAAAGGAGACCGAGGATGTCCTGTATGAAAATCCCGCCGTGCAGGAGTGTGCCGTGGTCTCCGCCCCGGACCCAAAATGGGGTGAACGGGTCCAGGCGGTCGTCGTCCTGAAGGAAAACCATGCGATCACGGAGGCGGATCTGATCGCGCACTGCAAGCAGAGGCTTGCGGGATACAAGTGCCCCAAGAAGATCGAATTCTGGCAGGAGCTCCCGAAAACACCGATCGGCAAAATTATCAGAAAAGAGGTCAAAAGGCATTTTTGGAAGGATCACGAAAAGATGATTGGTTGAATACCCTAATCCCAGGAGGATACCATGGCGAAAAAGAAGCTCGAAAAACAGCAGCTGAAAACGCTCACCAGCCCCATCCAGGTAGGATCGGTGGAGTTGAAAAACCGCATGTGGCTGGCGCCCATGAACGAGACCCTTTCGGGTGTCAATGGCGAAATGACCGAACAGTGCATTTCCTATTTTGCGGCCCGCGCCAAGGGCGGAGCCGCCGTGGTCAGCACCGGCGCCGTCATGGGCACGGAGATGTGTTCCAGATACGTCTGGGGCAGGAACCTTGCCTGTTTTCATGCGGGTCACCTTCAGGGTCTCGTCCTTCTCACGGAGCGCATTCACTATTTCGGTTCACTGGCCTGCATACAGATGACCGTCGGTTTCGGCAGGCAGGGGCACTCCCATGACCACCACGAGCTGGTCCCCGCGCCCACGGCGGGTCTTCCCTATGAAATGGGCGTTGACAAACAGCCCGGAGGAGCGGTGATCAATTCATTCAAGACCGAGTATCCGCGGCAGGACATGGTCGGCCAGATGACCCGGGAGATGTCCATCCCCGAAATACAGAAGGAGCAGAAAGAGTTCGCCTACAGTTGCCAACTGGCTCTGAAGGCCGGCTTTGACATCATTGAGATCCATGCCCCGCACGGATACCTGGAGCACTCCTTCCTCTCCCCTTTGACCAACAGGCGCACGGACCTGTATGGTGGGGACTGGCGCAACCGGAAGCGCTTCCTGAACGAAGTGGCCGAACAGATACGCTATGCCTGTCCCGGCGTTACCCTTGGTGTTCGCATAAGCAACATGGAGTACGTCGAGGGAGGCCTCACCTCGGAAGAGATGATCGATGTGGCCGTGGATCTCCAGGAAAGGGGGCTTGACTACATCAGCCTTTCATCCGGAGGGGGCTACGAGGAGACCTTTTTGCTGTGTCCCGATGCGGATCACGCGGCCTTCCTCCCCGATGTTTCCAGGGATTTCAAGAAGGCCCTGAAGGTCCCGGTGATCGTTGCAGCCCAACATGACCCCGTCAAATCCGACAAGGACATCGCCGCCGGGAAATTCGACATCGCCGCCCTGGGGCGTCAGCTGTTTATCGATCCGGAATACCCGAACAAGGTGATGCGCGGCGATCTGGACGAAATCAAGTTCTGCACCCGCTGCAACACCTGCCTGGGGCGCTGCCTTGCGGGCATCGGACCGGCATGCCCGAACAACCCGGAACTGGGCAGGGAGTACGGCAATCCCGAATTTATGATCGGGCCACGACAAAAGCACGAAAAAATCATGCCTCCCGCCATGATCAAAAAACCCATGCCGGCGCTGAATCGCCCGTGGTGGAAACCCGAGCTCCCGGCCCTCCAGAAACACTTCCGCAAATTCCGCGGGCCGGGCCCCGGCCCACGGGATCTAAAATCATAATCAGCATGGACCCCGGGCCGGTATCGTCCGCGCCGGGGCCCTGTCCAGGGTTGGAGGCGGAACGGAGGAGACACATGGATTTCGGTTTAACCAAAGACCAGATTCTCTTGCGAAACAGCATGCGGGAATTCGTGGATAAGGAAATAAAGGGCGAGTATGCCAGGGATTTGGACGAAGACCCCGAAAAAATGTTCATTGACGACGGCATGTGGAAAAAAATCAAGGACCTCGGGATATTTGCCGCGTCCGTCCCCGAGGAGTACGGGGGCGTGGGCGGTACCATCATGGACGATGTGATCATCAATGAGGAATTCGCTAGGGGATCCGTCGCAGTTGCCATGTCCTTCGGGGCCACCACGGGGTTCGGGGCCCGCGCCATCCTCTTCAGCGGGACGGAGGAGCAGAAGAGGCACTTCCTTCCCAAAATTGCCGAGGGGGAGATCCGATTCGCCATGGCGGTCACGGAGCCCGCGGGGGGAACGGACCTTCTGGGCGCCATCAGCACGTTCGCCCGGCCGGACGGGGACGATTTCGTCGTTAACGGGCAGAAGATATACATCACCAATGCGCACATGGCCGACTACATCCTCACGCTCGTGAGGACCAGTGAGGAAGCGACAAAAAAATCCAGATCGCTCAGTCTCTTCCTCATGCCCGTCAAGAACAACCCCGGCGTTGAGATCGTTCCCCTGAAGAAATTCACGATCAAAGGGGCTTCGGCCTGCGAAATCTTTTTCGATAACGCAAGGGTGCCGGCGAAGAACATGCTGGGCGAGATTCACAACGGCTGGTACGTGCTTCTCAAGACGCTCAACCATGAAAGAATCATTGTTGCCGCCCTTACGAACGGCATCGGACAGGCGGCGCTGGAAGACATGGTGGCCTATTCCAGGAAGAGAGAGGCCTTCGGCAGGCCCATCGGGCAATACCAGGCGATCCAGCACAAGATCGCCGACACGTCTCTCGAGCTGGAGCTCGCCAAGCTGATCACCTACAAGGCAGCCTGGCTTCTGGATGCCGGGAAGCCGTGCCACACGGAAGCGGTCATGGCCAAACTTTACAGCTCCGAGATGGCCTTCCGGGCAAGCACCAACGGGCTGGATATCTTCGCGGGCTACGGGGTGACCCTTGAATGTGATATGCAGCGATACTTCAGGGATTCCCGGCAATGCACCTTTTCACCCATATCGAACGAGATGTCGCGCAACTTTCTTGCCGAGCAGCTCGGCCTTCCCAAATCCTATTGAGGCGGGATGTTGTGAAGATCCTCGGAATCAGCGCCAGCCGAAGGAAATGGGGGAACACGGAAATCCTGATCCGCCATGTGCTGCAGGGCGCGGCGGAAGAGGGCGCGGAAATAAGATTCCTTCGCCTGACCGATTTTGATATAATCCAGTGCAGAGAGTGCCTGGGCTGTCTTTTTAAGGACACCGACTGTCTCATAAAGGACGATTTTCCAAGCATGCTTGATGAGATCCGTATGTCCGACTGCGTGGTCCTCGGGTCTCCCGTGCACAAATTGTTCGCCGCAGGCTCTCTTCAAACGCTTCTCCCCCGCTTCTTTCGCCAGGACTACACCGGTGAACTGTCTGGAAGGCCCGGAGTGGCCCTGGCGGTCGGTGGGATGCCCGGCTGGGAAGGCTGGGCCCTGCCTCAGGTCGTGTCATTCTTCCTATCCCTGGGCATGCCCCTTGTGGATCGTTTCATAGGGTACGGCCAGGGGCCGGGTGAGATATTCTATGACACCGGCGCATGCACCCGGGCGCTGGAGGCAGGCAAAGCGCTGGCCAGAGGTGAAAGGCGGTACATCGGGGATCCAGGCCTCTGCCCGGTGTGCCACTGCGACCTGGTTTTTTCGGGCGCTGACGGCCGGCCTCATTGCATGCTCTGCGATCTGCCCGGGCAGTGGGCCGCCGACACGGCGGAATTCACCCCTCTTCCCGGGGCGGTCGCGCGCTGGGAGGAGGGCGGAACACGATTGCACTTTGAACACCTGATCCTGCCGTCCGGTCAACGATTCAAGGACCGAAAAAGAGAGATAAAGGAAAAAGTAGATTGGCTGAAAAGACTTCAGGAGAGCGATGAATGACAGCGGGTTAAAAGTGGCCGATCTGGCCAAGCTGTCCGGTGTCAGCAAAAGCACCATCTACTATTATGTGAACACCGGACTTCTCCATCCCCCGAAAAGATCGGCACTGAATCGTGCGGTCTATGACTGGAGCCACCTCAGCAGGCTCAAGCGCATCAATGAATTGAGGGCGGAGCATCGGCTGCCTCTTTCAAACATAAAAGAGATGCTGTCCAAAGAGGATTTTCAATCGGCCAAAAGCGATCAGGAAAAATCACAATCGTTGATCAACGCTCTCGAGGAAGAGAAAAGGTCTTTCCGGGAGCAGAAAAGCGAGCAGAAGCGAATCGAGATCATGGATGCGGCCATAGCTCTTTTTTCAAAGAACGGCTATGAGAACACGACACTCGAGGCTATCGCGGAGTCCCTCAACATCGCCAAGAGCACCGTTTACCTTTACTTCAAGAACAAGGAAAAACTGTTCATGGACTGCATCGCCAGGCTCACCTTTGTCGCCGTTCCTGAAGAGGCCTGGGAGGACATTAAGAAGGAAAAAAACGAACTTCAAAAGCTGAAAAAGAGAGGTATCGCCTTTCACCGTGCTTTTCCCAGCTACAAGGGGATCCTGACCATGACAAAGGCCGCCCTGGGTGGCGACAACCGGGAAATGGCGGAAAAGGCGAAGAACACACTTTCCCTCATGACGCTTCCCATAGCGAAGGATCTCAGGCGCGGTGTCGCTCGGGGCGTGTTTCGCGAGATGGACGAAGAGGTTGTATCCCACCTCGTTCTTGGCATGGGTGAAGGACTGGGATGCCGCCTCATGATGGATTCCCGTTACACCATCGAGCAGGGAGTGGAGATCATGTTCGATCTCGTATCCCATGGCATCGTGAAAAAAGATGAAGGAGTTTGCGGGTGTTCGGCTCAGGTTACCGACCTCAAAGGAGTGACCTCGAAGGTCAGAAAAATCCGCTTCGGCAACCTGGACCGCCTTCCGGTCAAGATAGGGGAGGCCGAGGTGAGTGTTGATCCGAAAAGGCTTCAAAGTATCCGCTTTTATCGAAAGGGACTGTCCCTCGTTGCCGAAATGGCGGGAATGGACGGAGAAAAACAGAGCGGGGTTGTGGACGGCACACTCCTGCTCCGCGGGGAAGTGCGCCTGGGAGAGTTTGCCATACACCTGAAGAGCGTGGCACAGTTGCGGATCACAGATGAGAACAAAGGACGCAGCGGAAATCAGATCCCTTAGAACGCCTAAAAAATGGCCCTACCTTTCCCGTCCCTCTCGAATGATGTCCACGATTTTTGTAGTGTGATTTTCGCACTGACTGTTGGAACATCCAAGGAAGAGGAAACGATGACCCGCAGTATAAGTCGGTCTCGGTTCCGCAAATCCCTGCCCGAGTCTATCCAGATAAAAACATCAAGGGGCTTGCATATTTCTTGAACGGAAGTGGTTGTGATCGAAGGCTCGGGGAAGCAGGTTCCCCGGGCCTTTTTCCATGTCGGACAGGGATGATGCCTTGAACTGCGAAAAGGCGATTTAATCAATCATTCACCCCTTGACAACGTACCCCATTTGAGCTACATTTATTTCGAGCTAAAGAGGAGGTAACCCATGGGCAAAACATCTACTATAAGGGCTCGGATTGAACCTGATTTAAAAGGAAAAGCTGAATATATTTTTAAGAAACTTGGGCTAACTACAACGCAGGCCATTACTCTATTTTATAGACAGGTTGAACTGAAAAAAGGGCTTCCATTTGACGTAGCAATCCCAAATGAAACCACTCGTAAAACCTTTTCAGATACGGATGCTGGACGTGATATAGTCATTTGTAAAGATACTGAGGATATGTTTAAAAAATTAGGGATCTGATGCTTACACCTGCATATACAAAGCAGTTTGAGCGTGACACCAGGCAAATGGAAAAGCGAAATGAAAAAATTTCTGACCCGAAGGCCGTGACGCGAGGTTTGAGGCGGGCAGGCTCCAACTCCGCTGTCCTGCGGAATTGTCTTGATCTTGCGCAAAATGCCCTATTTATGTTCAGGAAACTTAAAAGTACCCCAAAATACTTTATGGATGAGCACTTGCTGATTTTTTGCACGGAAGCGGGTGTGATCGAAGGCTCGGGGAAGCAGGTTCCCCGAGCCTTTTTCCGAGCCGGAAAGGGCTGACGCCCCGATTATTAGCGAACACGCACCAGGGGGGTCTTGTACTGGGTTTTCTGCAGTGTGCCCGGGGCGACGAAGGTGACCTCGACGCGCACGGTGAGGAGTTCCCTCACCCTGTTCTCGATTTTCTTTTTCAGTGTTTTGGGGTCGATCGCCGAATCTCCCTTCAGTTCGACGTCCACCGGGATCTGCGTGTCAAAGCGCACCTGGTCGGCCGTGTCCTTCACCACCTGGATGTGCCCTGTCAGGTGCGGCTCGAAATCCTTCATGATCACGTCCCTGATGGCCGTGGGAAAGACGTTCATGGCCTTGTAGATGAGCATGTCGTCCACCCGGCCGATGCATCGGATCCGCGGGGACGTCCTCCCGCACCCGCAGGAAACCGCCTCCACCCTGATGTGATCGTGGGAGGCGTACCGGATCATGGGAGTCGCCTCCCGCGTGATCGTCGTGTATATGGGCTCGCCCTCGGCCCCCGGCTCCCAGGGGACGTGCTTTCCCGTCTCCGGGTCCACCAGCTCGACCATGACGTTGTTGTGGGCGGTGAAGTGCATCCCCCCTTCTTCTTTGCACTCCGCCCACATGCCCGGCATGACATCTGCCAGGCCCATGATCTCCCGGACTGTTTCGCATCCCCAGGCCTCCCTGATCTTCCGTCTGATGGACACCTCTCCAAGCCCGGCCTCCCCGCCTCCCAGGATTTTTTTCACGCCCAGCTCCCTCGCTTCGATTCCCAGGACCTCCTTGCAGGCCGTGGGCACGTAGAGATCGAAGGATGTGGTCCCGAGAACGGCGGTGCAGTACATGTTTTTCATGGCCTCGAGCAGTTTCTGGGTTGTCTGTCCTCCAGCCCACACAACCATCGCGCCGATGTGCCTCATGCCCTCGAAATACGGCTCGCCCCCGGCAAAGATGGGGATCCCCACGATGTGGAGGACGACGTCCTCCTGTCTTATCCCGGCCGTGTACGCGAAGTTTGCAAGCGAGTCCCGCCAGGACTGGAGGTCTCCTTCGGTGATGCCGTAGTACACGGGCCGGCCGGTCGTTCCCGAGGAGGAGATGACCTGGACGATGTCCCTTGTCCCGGCGGTCTGTATGGTGCCGAGAGGAAACTCCCGGGTTCCCTTCAACTGGGCATCGCGGATTTCATGCTTGGTCATGTAGGGTAGCTTTGTCACGGATTCGAAGGACGCGATGTCCTTGCCCTGAATGTCCCGGAGGTGTTCGGCGTAAAACGGGGAATCCCTCTTCACCCGCTCGACGAGGTCTTTGAAATTGTCGAGCCAGTAAAGGTGAAGATCGTCCCATGGCATCGTGTCGAATTCCTGATTCCAGTATTCACTCATCTCAAATCCTCCCGCTGCAAAATTAGTCGAAATCGAAATCGCGATCGAAATCGCAATCGGACCGAAATGCTCTGGGTCCCGGCCTTCGAGCCTGTGTCGCAATTGAGCCTAAGGACCTCATACTCGTCGCCCCGGCGGAGGCCGGGGCCCAGTGACTTTTTACTCATAATGCACTGAAAAGACACTGGATCCCGGCTTTCGCCGGGATGACGAACATCGGGCTTATCGGGTCCTTCGGTCTCTCTTTAGGCTCCCGGGTTCCCGAAAAACCATTGCGACACAGTCTCCTTTGCCGGGATGACGGCTTTAGGGATGGTTCGTCCCCTCCTCCTTCGTCCGCCGGTCAAGCGAGCTTCATTTGCGATTTCGATTTCGATTTGGCCCCGGCACCGGAGGTTGTGCTGCAATGTTCAGGCACCCACCTCGAAAAGGTCTTTTATTGTCTTGATCCCCTCGATCATCCGCTCCTTGTCCACGCTCTCTGGCACTTCCTGGTCCGTGGTGATCAAGAAGGCCTTGCGGGAATGAACGGTCTCCATGATGAAACCCTCGGAAAGGGACGCCTCGATTTCACCTGGGGTCTTTTCCAGCAGGGACCAGGGGATGGAGAAGGACGGTTTCTTGAACATGCCGACGCTTTCCCGTGCGCTCCCCGGGGGAAAAACGATTTTGTCCACAATCTTCTTGAAAAGGGGGACGTTTTCGGGAGGACACCGCTCCGGCATCAGGAGGGCGTGCATCCCGTAAAACTTCGCCGTGTTCCAGAGCGGGGAGTAACACCGGTTGAGAACCGCGGAATACTTCGGCCCCATGGGTTCCGAAAAATCCTCGCGCACCAGAAATATGTCCGCGCCTGCCTCGCCCATGGACCGCATGAAAGTCAGGACGGCCTTTGTGGTGAGCCCGAGGAAATCTGGGTGATCCAGCGTCTCCACCGGCCGCTTTCCAGTCAACCGCCCGGCGATCCTCACCGGGCCGGCGATCACGGCCAGCAGAACGGAGTCGGGCATCAAAACCCGGAGCCGCCTGGCCGCTTCCAGCGTCACGGCCGGTCGTCCCTTGCCGGCAAGTTCATTGATTTCGGTCTCCATGAGTGCGGCGAATTCCTTGTCCCCCGGGTCGCATAAAGCTCCTTCGCTCATGGAGGCGGCGCAGCGGAACACCTCCGAAAGCATGTCCTCATTGCCGCAGCAGACGATTCCGTCCGCTTGAAAGAAGTTGTTTATCGTGCGAATACTGTTGGATATCTTCGTCGGATCGTCTAGAAAGACGTCCAGGGGAATGTCCTCACAGGCAGCCCCGAAGGAAAAGATCAGGGGTATGAACAGTCCCCCTTTTCTGAGCAGGTCTTCCTTGCTTCGAGACATGGCGGCTCCTCATCTCAAATGTAAATCCGCGGTTTAGGTTCCACGAATCTCATAACAGATAAAACAGGTCGCATCCATGGAGTCCACCCCGAAGCACGAGCCCCAGGGTGGACATGGGTTTCAACATGTGAGCCGCTCGGGATCAGGGCCTGAAAATGGGCTGGACACACTGGGCGTCCGGCCACGTCCCGTAAAATTTGAGTATCGCGTCGTCGACCTTTTCCCTTGCCCAGTTCTCCTGAAAAGCCTCGAACGGGAGCCCTTCCTGCATGCGTTGTTTCCGGGCCCCGGCGCGCAGGTCCTCCGTCGCCGCCTTGTCGACCTTCAGGCTCCCCCTGTCATAGACGACCTTGTAGACGTGCTCCGCGGACCAGTTCGATATGATCTCGTCCCGGATGTCCTGGACCACAAGATCGGGGTCGCGGTCCAGCGGATCGCCGTAACCCGCCCCCCCAGTCGCGAAACCGAGGGTGATGACGTCGTTCTGGGAAAACATCGTGGTGGCCCTGGCAAAGAACTCGTTCTGCCACTGCCCCCCGATCGTCTTGTTCGAGAGGATGTCGTAGAGCTCCATGGTCAGGCTGGAATCGCCCCTGGCCATCCGCTCCACGACGTCGGCGCCGCGGATGCTTATGCCCGGCACGGTGCACGGGGCATAGCCTCCGAAGAGACCCTGGGGGGTCTGTATCTTGCTGTTGTCCGCGATGGCCATGAAATAGATCTGGGGCACGTGGTGCGTGACCCACATCTGGACGGTCCCCACGCCCCCGCGGTACTTGCCGTGGCCGCAGGAGTCCTTCCAGTGGTTGGAGAGGGGGATCAGGAGCGGGAGATCCAGCTCCATTTCCTCCACGTCCGGCGTCCTGCCGAACACGCACCAGGGAAAACCGAAGGCGTTGACCCCGTCCATGGTGGGCCTCCCGCCCTGACCCTCGCTGTTGATGGAGTAGGCCAGCATGTCCGCGAAAGGCAGGTTCCACTGGGAGAGCCCTGCGACCACCATGGCGTTTCCGGCGTTGCTCTGGGACGCGGCGCAGTGCCGCCACATGGCCGCCGAGCTGAACATCATCTTGCTGAAGACCGTGTGCATGGCGCTCATCACACCCGTGCAGATCATGACGGAGCAGCTCGTGGCGGCCCTCACGTCAGGGTTCAGGCAGGCGCCCGTCGGAAAAATGAAGTCTATGGGCGCAAAGGTGGCGCTGCTCACCGGCAGGTCGTAGAAGACGTACTCGTAAATGTAATTGGAGATGTGGCCCACGACGGCCTGGACATGGGCGTTGTAGGAGTATGGGTTCTCGGGGGACGTCCCGGTGAAATCCATGGTCAGGTGGTCGTCCTTCTTGGTCAGGGTCAGGAAACAGGATCGCACGAGCCCGACCTCGAGACCCACGCCGTCCGAGAAGTTGGCCGAGCGGTAGGTGCCGTCCATCCAGGAACGGATCTTCTTCCTCGCCCCTTCCTCCGCCACGATGAGCATCTTCCTCAGAAGGCCCTTGACGTAGTCCGCGCCTTTCTCCTCGGCCATCTCGATGATTCGCTTCCTGGCCCTGTCCGCCGCGGTGGCCCTCGCCTTGAGGTCGATGATCACCATCTGAGGGGCCCGCATGCCGAAGGCCCCCATGAGCTCCTGGATGTCGTTTCGGATTCGTGAGTTCTCCCCGATTTTCACGGGGGGAAAGTTTCCCCCCTCGAGGAACCTCGCGTTCGCGGTGATGGGCATCCCCCCGGGTTCGCTGGCCCCGGTTTCGGTCGTGTGGGAGGCCGCGCCGGTCCACGCGATGAGCTCACCCTTGTAAAAGACGGGCATGACGATCACCTGGTCCGGGTTGTGGATACCCCCGTAAAGGGCGTCGTTGGTGAACCAGATATCCCCGTCGGCGATCCCGGGGTTTCCCGTGTAGTTCTTGAGGATGAACTTGATGATGGCCGGCTGGATGGTCGCGTGGAGATAGGTGCCGGAGCTGGCATTGCTCATGTCCCCCTTCCCGGTGAAGAGCCCCACGATGGAGTCACCCGCTATCCCCATGGAGCTCCGGGAAGATCGCATGAAGACCTCCATGGCCTCGTCGAGGATGTTGTTCGTCCTCTCGAACCCCACCTCGAAGTCCCCGGGCGCCAGGGAATCGACGCACCGGAGCTCGTCCTCGTCGGCAGGCTCCACCTTGATCATCGCCAGTTTTTCTTCTGGAGTCGGAATAGCCATTCTTTCTCTCCTCATTCTCATTAAGCCCGCTGAATACGGGTAAAGAGGTTCTTGTCGACCGTGCAGGTGAGCCCCGGCGGCAGCACGAGTGTGGTGTATTCAGTTTCAAGGATGGAAGGGCCCTGGATGACGTTGCCGGGCTTCAGCTCCGTGTATTCGTACACGGGAGACTCTTCGAAGCCGCCGTTGCCCCAGTAGCAGGCCCGGGTCCCCTTCTGCGCGGCGGAGGGGTCGGGCCCTTCCATGTCGTAGAACGGGATCTCGGGCTTTTCCGTGGGGATGGACGCGGTGACCACGAAGTTCTCCACGTAACACCCGCCCTCGGGGTGGACGACCAGCGGGCTGAAGGTCTCGCTGAACTCCTTTTCAAAGGCGTCGTACACGGCCTTGATGTCTTCCTGGGAGTTTATGAAGAGGAGGGGCGAGCTGGCCCTTTTCCGGTGCACCTGGCCCCCGTAAAGCATGTCCAGCTCCAGCCTGAAGACGGCCCTGTCCAGGTCCATTCCCTCGCCCAGCAGCTCCCCTTTCGCCTTTTCAATGAGGCCTTCGACCTCGCGGTTGAATTCCTCATAGTTCGTGTTGAATTTGGCGGTCGCTGGTTCCAGCACCATGTACCGCTTCGATGACTCATAGATGTGCAGTATGTCCATGACCGAGGAGCCCAGGGCCGAGAAGACGGGCGAGAACGGGAAAACCATGGCCGTGGGGATGTCGCCCATGTACCCGGCCACGTGGGTGGGGCCTCCCCCGCCCACGGCAAAGAGGACGAAGTCCCTCGGGTCGTAACCTCGGAGGTTGATTTCCTTTCGGATGGCCGCGGCCATGTGATTGTCGACGATCTTGCGGATCAGCAGGGCCGTTTCGTGAACGCTCAGGCCCAGCGGGTCCGCCAGCTTACCCCGGATGGCCTCCTCGGCTTTTTGCTTGTTGAGGAGCATGTTCCCCCCGAAGTAGTAGTCCGGGTCGATGTACCCGAGCACCAGGTCGGCGTCCGTCACCGTGGGCTCTTCCCCGCCCTGGTCGTAGCACACGGGCCCGGGGTAGGACCCCGCGCTCTGGGGACCCACCTCGAGGCTGTTGCCCAGGAGCGCGTTCAGCCATGCGATGGAGCCTCCGCCGGCGCCGATGGACATGGTCTGCAGCATGGTCATCCCCACCATCCAGCGGTCCAGGATGGGCCGGAAGTCGTAATTGCGCACGCTCTGCCCGACCACCAGCCCGATGTCGAAGCTGGTTCCGCCCACGTCGCTCGTGATGACGTTTTTGAAGCCTATGTCCTTGGCAAGCCGGTAAGAGCCCATGAGGCCGGCCACGGGGCCCGCGCTGTACGTCCGAACCGCGTCGGTCTTGAAGACCTCGGCCATGCCCCCCGAGTTGTGAACCATCATGAACGGCCCAGCGTACCCGTACTCGCGGAGCCTGTCCCACATGGCCGAGAGTTCCATCTTCATGGACCGGAAGAGGTAGGCGTCCAGGATGGCCGACATGCTCCTCTGGTACTCCCCGGAGCGGCCGATGACCTCGCTTGCGAGGACCACGGGCAGGAACCCGAGGTAGTACTCCTTGTATTCCTCGCGGATGATCTGCTTGATCCTCTTTTCGTGCGCCGGATTGGAGGTCGACCACAGGAGGGAAACCACAAACCCCCTCACCCCTTTGTCCACGAGATAGTGGACCTTTTTCCGGACGTCTTCCTCATCGAGCGGCCGAATGATTTTTCCAAAGGAGTCCATGCGCTCCTTGGCCCCCACGATCAGCTCCCTCGGGATGATCGGTGCGGGCTTGTTCTGGACGGCGACGTTCCTTCTCTCCGTCATGCGGGTCCCGTCCACCCACTGGGCCCCCCGCCCTATCAGGACGGCGTCCTCGTGCCCTTCCGTGGCGAAAAGCCCCAGGCGGGGACCCTTCCTTTCGATGAGCCGGTTCATGGCGACCGTGGTGGAATACCGGAGGAGATCGATCTTCGGCAGGAGCTCGTCCAGCTCCATGTCCAGTTCCTCGGCCCCCTGCTCGATGGCCCCGAGAAAACAGATGGACAGGTCGTACGGGGTGGTGGGGGATTTCTTGATGAGGGTTTGCCCCTCGAAATTCAGGACAAGATCCGTGAATGTCCCGCCCACGTCGATGTCGATGGTGTTCATGATCTCACCTCCAATCTCTTGTCCACGATGGCGAGCTCCCCGGAGGAAATCCTCTCCTGGAGCCGCTTGAGGTCGATTTCAATGTCGTGCGTGACGGGATGTCCCAGCGGGAGGTACTCGGTTTCGAGCTGGACGCCGCAGCCAGGGCAGTAGAACTCCACGATCCTCACCCAGTTCGGGTCCGGGGCGAATGTGTACTCCCCCTCGAAGCCCTTGTTGTGCACGTCCTCGGGGTTCCTGCTGTAGACGAGGCATCCCTTTTTGTAGTTGTCCTTGGCATCGGTGAGCACATGGCCGCAGGAGCTGCAGACCCACTTGGTCTCATCCAGATCCAGATCAAGGTATTCCGTGATGATTATTTTTCTTCCCATTGTCATGACCTCCTGTAAAGAGCGCCGTTGCCAAAGGCGTCCATGACAAAACGCCATTTTCGGGGAACGATGCTGGTTGTGTCCTCGCCCTCCAGAAGGGCATGACCGTCGATCACATTGCCGGGTTTGAGCTTCTCCCAGTCGTACAGTTTCGTGGTGACCTTCTCGCTTCCCCTGTACACCACCCGGTCCCCTTTTTCCGCAGGCGCGGCCGATTCATCGGAAACCGGCAGGTCCGCGGGTTCCACCTTGGTCACCTCGGATTTCACCCTGAGCTTCAGGACGTCCACCACGTGATCCAGGGCCTCCTGGGGCATGCCGCCCTTGAGAAAGGTCTTTTTGAGCATCTGGGACGTGTCGTCCCCGTTCCCGTTCGTGAGGGCCCAGGGAAAGATCATGGGGCCGTCCCCGGCGCTTTCAAAGGAGATCTCCAGTTCCGCGGCCACCCCTCGAAGGTCAAAACCCTCGCCTTTCATGTCGCGCGCGGCGTCCTCCATCATCCGGCGGACGATCCGCCCCAGTTCCCCCGTGTTGGATGCGGGGGTGTACGGGGAGTATTCATAGGTGTGGGAGACATCGGCAACGGACGAGCCGAAGCTGCTGAAGACCGACCCGAGTGAAAACAGATAGACCTTGTCGATGCCCGCCTTTTGAGCGACCTCACACCCCACCATGCCGCCGTTTCCGCCGAACGCGAAGAGGACGTAGTCTCCGGCCTCCTTGCCCCTGCGCCGGATCAGGGCGGCTATCTCGTCGGCGATCATCTGTGTGGCGAGATCCGCAACGTTGAAGGCTGCCAGGTGGGTTTCCCTGCCCATGGGGCCGGCGACGTTCCGCTCGATGGCCTGCACGGCGGATTCCCGGTTCAATGTCCTCGCGCCGCCCGCGAATGTCTCCGGGTCGAGGAACCCCTTGGTGAGATACGCGTCCGTGAGGGTCGCCTCCGTGCCGCCGAGGTCGTAGCAGGCCGGCCCCGGGTAGGCCCCCATGCTCTTGGGGCCGAGTTTCAGGCTGCCGTCCAGGACGCGGGCGATGGTGCCGCCGCCGAGGGCGATGCTCCTCAAGTCGATCATGGGGCGCTCGAGGGGGATGTCGAGGATGTCGCCCTTGTGGACCACGGCCGGCCGGTAATTTTCGACAACCCCTATCTTCGTTGTGGTCCCCCCCACGTCCAGGGTGATGACATTGGGGAGCTTGTATTTCTCGGCCCAGAAGGCGGCCGCGTGGATGCCGAATATGGGCCCGGACTCGATGGTGTCCACGGGTTTGGTCTTGGCCACCCTGGCCACGCCGCCGTCCACGTGACCGAGCAGGAGCGTGCCCAGGTAGCCCTTGTCCCGCAGATCGTCCTCGGCCTTGAACATGGCCCGGGCCATGGCATCGTGGACGTAGGAGTTCATCAGGGCGACGTGGGTGCGGGTCATGTCATCCGGGTGCTTGGAGATGTCCCCGGCCGAGAGGAATGGAACGTTGCCGAGGTAGTGATCGGGGTACTGCCCCTCGAAAATCTCCTTGAGCTGCATCTCGTTTTCGATCTTTTTCAGCCCGTTCTCGAGGCTGATGCAGATCCGCCGAACCCCTTTCTCGAGAAGCTTTTTCAGCTGCAGCACCAGCCTGGCGCCGTCCAGGGGAAGCTCGACCACCTCGACATTGTTTCTGTCCACAAGACGGCCGAATGCCGGGCTCTCGTTCGCGGGGGAATAAAGGGTGTCCTCGTATCCCCTGGTCACAAAGAGCCCGATCTTGGGTCCTTTGCCTTCTGCAATGATGTTCGTGGCGGTGGTGTTGCTCCAACGGACAATGTCCACCTGCTCCAGGAAATCATTGAGGGATGAAAATCCGAATTTCAAAGCGCCTTCCTTCATGGCGGCCATCCACGAAACGGTGAGATCGTGGGGCGTGGTGTCTACCTTCGCCCTCTTGATCACCTTGCCGTCCGTGAAAAGACCGTCGGTGAAGGTACCCCCGGTGTCGATGTCGATAGTGTATCCCATGTACCTGTTTCTCCTTTCCTTTGTGTTTTATTGCACCCCGTGTTCCCGGAAAAAGCGCCCGGGGATTCCCATGGTGCGGCCGACCTCGGGATGGGCTTGGTCGAGCCGCACCACGGGGTCCGGAACACAGGGACAAACCACATACGAAAAAAGGAATGATTTGAGAGTTAAAGGTGCTTGGAAACGGGCTTCATTTCCATCTTCAGCATGGCGATTGAAAATATTATTTTGAGCCTTCGGCGTCCTGAGGGACGCACGCCGATATTGGAATTTTTACTGTGAATTCGTCAGGAGGTTGTTAAAGAGCCAGCGAAACAGGATGGTCCTGTCTGGCCGCACTTCTCGCTCTCAGGCAATTCCCGTGCCGCGGCTTGAAAGTTTTTCGGGATTGGGGGCATAACCTTTTGATTTTAGATAAATAATTTTAAGGCAGGGAAGGGCGTGCGGAACCAACCAGGGGCACACGGGGCAGGGGGAAATGGGTCCAGCCTCGAAAAATCATAACAGAATTGCAAGGGCTTTAAAAAAACTGATGAAATTTGAGGAGGTTGTGCGCTGCAAAAATGTAAAACATTTTTGCAGCGGGGCCGGGCTCCCCGCTACTGCAATTGAAACTTTTTCAATTTTCGGTGCAGCGTCACGGGGTGGATGTCGGCATGCCGCGCCGCCCTGGCCACGTTTCCCTTGAACTTTTTGAGGAGGCCCTGGAGGTATTGTATTTCAAAGGCCGCCTGGGCCTCCTTGAAGGTCTTTTCATGGAGCGGGTGCCCACGGGGGTCCGGAGCGGCCAGGCCAATTTTGATCTTTCCGGAATACTCCAGTATGTCCTCGGCGGCCAGGGTGCCTCGATTCGGGGGAAGGGTCGCCGCAAGCCCTTCCATGAGGTTTTCCAGCTCCCTGACGTTCCCCGGCCAGGAGTATTGCGCGAGCACGTTCGCGGCCCGGGCCGAAATCTTGATGGGTCTCAGATTGTTCCTGAGACAGAAGCGCTTCAGGAAAAAATCCGCCAGGGGAAGGATGTCCTCGGGCCGGTGCCGCAGGGAGGGCGCGATGAAATGGACCACGTTCAACCGATAGTAGAGGTCCGCCCTGAAGGTGCTTTTTTCGACGTCCCCTTCCAGGTTTCGATTGGTGGCGGCGATGATGCGGACGTCTGAGGTCCGGGCCCTTGTCCCCCCGACCCTTATGAATTCGCGATCCTCCATGAACCTCAGGAGGGCCACCTGCCCCTTGGGGCTCAGTTCACCCACCTCGTCCAGGAAGACGGTTCCGCCGTCCGCTTTTTCCATGATGCCCGCGTGGCTGTGAACGGCCCCGGTAAAGGCCCCTTTTTCGTGCCCGAAAAAGATGCTTTCGACCAGGCCTTCCGGTATGGCGCCGCAGTTGACCGCCTGGAAAGGGGCCGTTCTGCGGCCGCTCTCCGCGTGGATGGCCCGGGCGATGAGCTCCTTGCCCGTGCCGCTCTCCCCGTTGATCAGGACGTTTACGTTCAGGGGACCGATCTGGCGGCATCTCCGGAGGATGTCGAGAACCAGCTTGCTCCGTCCCACCATCCCGTGCTCCATCCTCTTGCCCTCCACCGGATCGGCGGCATGCCTCAGGCGCTTGCTCTCGAGAAAGGCGTTTGAGAGGGCGGTCTGGACCCGGGCCGCATTGCGGAAGGGGCGTGTGAGATAATCAAACGCGCCGGCCCTCAGGACCTCCAGGGCAAAATCCACCTCGGCGCGCTCGGACACCGCGATCACCGGGGATTTGGGATTGTCCTCGTGGAGGATATTCACCATTGAAAGGTCGTTTCGACTGATCCCCCTGAAGCTCAGGACCACCGCATCGAAATCGTTGGCAGCCGCGACATCGGTGAGGCTGCTGTCCCTCTCCGCCGTTTCGATGCGGATGTCAGACGCCTGGAGCACGTTCTTGATGAAGAATTGACAGTACCCATCGTCCTCCACTAGGAGGAGGGATGGTGACGATCCCCTGCTATCGCTTGACATGACGCCCGCCTTTTTCAGGGTTGACTGCCGTATCGGACGGCCAGGTTCCGGGCCATGGGCCGTAATACCTCAGAATGGCCCGGTCCGGGCGCCGCCCGGCCCAGTTTTCGATGAACGTGTCGTAGTCCCTGCCCCGCCTTATTCTCTCGCGCCTCTCCTGTTCGCGTCTCTTTTCCGTCTCCGCTGTGTCCACGATGCAGGTCTCGGGATCGTAGACCACATGATACACACTGCGTGCAACCCAATCCGAGATGACGCCCTGCCGCAGGTCCTTCATGACCGCGAGCGGATCCCGTTCCAGGACATCCCCGTAACCCACACCGCCGTGGGAGCAGCCCACGAAGACATCCCCTTCGGAGAATTCCCTTGCCGGCCGGAGGTTGGTGGTGACCTCGTATTCCCCGCGGATGGATTTCCCCCTGATCAGGTCGTACACGTCCGCGGGCACGTCCTGTTCTCCATCGGACATTTTTTCGATGATGTCCGAACCCCTGATCTGGATGCCGGGGTGCACGGGGGGAGGATAACCGCCGAAAAAGGACTGAAGCGCCTGAACCCTCGAGGACTTGATGATGGACTGGTACACGGCCTTGTCGGTCCCCTGGACCAGCCAGGCCACGGTGATGCCCGCGCCGCCCCGGTATTTCCCGTGCCCGCAGGAGTCCCTCATGAGCCGTTGAAACAGGTGCAGGTGGGGCTTTTCGTCCTCTTCCTCCTCCACATCCGGGCCTCGCCCCCAGGGCCCCCATGGAAACCCCCAGGCATCCACCCCGTCCCTGTCGTGACGCGCGCCGCCCCCCTCGCAATTGAGCGGGTAGGCCAGCATGTCGCTGAAGCTCACGCCCCACTGATTCCGGCCGGCCATCACGTAGGAGTCGCCGTTGTTGCCGAAAGGGGCCGTGGCGAGGTCCTTGAAGCCGGAGGCGAAGAGCACCTTGGACATGGTGAGGTGGACCAGGCACATGGAAAGGCTGCAGATCATGACCGAGTTTGCCACGGCCGCCTCGGGGTGGGCGTTGAGGCACGTCCCCTGGGGCACGACGGTGTCGATGGGGTCCCATATCCCCGCGGAGATGGGGAGATCGTGAAACGGGAAACCATAGAGGTACATGGCGTTGTGGGCGATCATCGTGTGCTTGAAGGCGTTGTAGGGCCCCGGGGTCTCGGGAGAGGTCCCCGTGAAGTCCAGGGTGAGCCGGTCCCCCGATTTTGTGAGCGTGCAGGCGCCCCTCACCAGGCCTTCATCGACCCCGATGTGGTCCGTGAACACGACGCTTTGAAAACGCCCGTCCACCCAGCTCGAGATCCTTTTCCTGCACGCCTCCGAGGTGCTGCGGATGACCTTCGTGAACACCCCCGTCAGAAAGTCGAAACCCTTCTCTTCGGCCAGGGCCTCGATCCGCACCCGCACACGGTCGCAGGCCATGACCCGGGCCTTGAGATCGATGATCTGCATGTGGGGGGCGCGGGACACCATGTTGGCCATCATCTCCAGGAGATCTTCCCTCAGGATGTGGTTCTCGCCGATCTTTATGGGGCTCAGTTTCATCCCTTCGTCATAGCGGGTTCTCGAGTTGACGGGCATCCCTCCGGGCTCGGATGCGCCGATTTCAGGCTGGTGGCAGGACGCGGCGGCCCAGGCAAGGGGACGGCCCCTGTGGAATATGGGGATGAACGCGAACTGGTCGGGGTTGTGGACGCCGCCGTACACGGCGTCATTGGAGTAGAAAACGTCCCCGGGGGAGATCCCCACGTTCGGGACGTCCTTCCAGCGGCTTTGAATGTATTTGATCTGAGGCTGCCCGCAGACCGCGTAGAGATAGGACCCGCAGGCGGAGGTCACCATGTCCCCGCCGGCGGTGTAAAGGCCCACGCTCACATCGCCGGATCGGAGCATGCTCGAGACCCCGCTCCTGACGAAGATCTCCTTGGCTTCCTCCACGATCATGTTCAGCTTTTCCCTGGCGACCTCGAAATCGATGGGATCCAGGGCGGCCATACACTGCAGTTCGTGGGGTGTGAAGGGTTCGGGCTTCAGGCGTTCGGTGAATGTCATGTCGAGGATCATGGGCTGTTTCCCTCAACCGGTGATCTTTATTATGTTATTCATGTATTCGTCGACCGCGAATGTGAAACCTCCGGGGATCACGAAGGTCGTGTCACGCGCCTCCACGACGGCCGGCCCGTCTATCCTGTTGCCGCAGCTCAGGGACTCGTATTCATACACGGGCGTTCCCCTGAAGCCCTTTTCCTCCTCCCAGTAGACCGGGCGGGAGCCCTTGAAGGCGTGGCGGGAGGGCGGGGACTCGGGCGCGCTGTGCTTCTTCAGCACGGATTTTTTGAGGGGGTAAACCGCGTGGAGGATGAAGCTCTCGATGGACACGCCGCCTTCCGGGTAGATCCCGGCGGAGCCGAAAATCTTTCTGTATGCATCCATGAAGCTCTCCACCAGCTCGATGGTGTCCTTTTTGTCCGTGAGCCACAGCCGGGGGGACACGGTTCTTTTGACGTTCAGCTGTTTCGTGTATTTCATGTCCAGCTCGAGGAAAAACAGCATTTTTTCCGGCTCAAGACCCACCGCCTTCACATTTCTCTGCGCCTCGTTCAGCAGGCGGTTGACGATCTCGTTGAAGTGGGAAGGCTCGAGGACCGGATCGTGGTGCCCGGGGGGGACGACGACCAGGGTCCTCGAGAGCTCGTGGATGTGGCGAATGTCCATGAGGGATCCCGAAAAAGCCGAGAAAACCGGAGAAAAGGGGAAGGACAGGAGGAGAGGTATGTGGCTGGCCCGGGCATAACCGCAGCAGTGCGTCGGCCCCGCCCCCCCGAAACTGAACAGGACGAAATCACGCGGGTCACGGCCCCTGAGCATGGTCTCCTTGGCTATCGTGTTGCCCATGTTTCCGTCCACCAGCCGTTTGATACTCCATGCCGCTTCTTCCTCATCCATGCCGAGGGGACGGGCGATCTTCTCCCGCACCGCCTTGCGGGCGAGGTCGGGGTCCAGCCGGATCCGCCCTCCGTGAAAAAACTCGGGGTTGATGTAGCCCAGGATCACGTCCGCATCGGTGACGGTGGGCTCCACCCCGCCCAGGTTGTAGCAGGCCGGGCCGGGCATGGACCCGGCGCTCTGGGGGCCCACCGCCAGGCTCCCCCCGAGGGCCTCGTTGATCCATCCTATGGAGCCGCCTCCCGCGCCGATGCTCTGACACTCGATCATGTTGACGTTGACCATCCAGCGATCGATGATCGGGTTCGTCTCGTAGAAGCGGGCCCGTCCGTCATAGAGGATCCCCAGGTCGAAGCTCGTCCCGCCCATGTCCGTGGTCACGACGTTTTCGTAGCCGTAGCGGCCGGCGATTTCCAGGCTGCCGATGATACCCGCTATGTGTCCGCCGTCGAACGTGTCGATGGCGGTGGTCTTCAAGGCCTCGCCCATGCCCCCGGAGTTGTGGACCATCAGCATGGGTCCCCTGTATCCCCTGTCCCGGAGCTCGTTGCGGATGCCCCCCAGGTCCCCGGCCACGGAGTTGTGGAGGTATCCGTTCAAGACGGCTGTCAGGGCCCGCTGATATTCCCCTTTTCTGGGTTGGATTTCATGGGAGAGGAACACCGGCATGGAACCCAGGCAGGACTCGGGATACGCCTGTTCGATGATTTCGCGCACACGGATCTCGTGCAGGGGGTAAACGTGGGACCAGAGGAGGCAGACGACGATTCCGCGGACCCCAGCATCCGTGAGAGCCTGGAGTTTTTTCCGCAGATCCGATTCGTCCAGGCGCCTCAGCACCTCTCCCCTGTGGTTTACCCGCTCCTTCACGCCTATGATTTGATCCCGGGGGATCAGGGGTTCCGGTTTCGCCACGCTGGCAAGATTTCGGGCTTCCTGCTTGGAGAGACCGTCGGCCCACTGGGCGCCCTTGCCTATGTGTATGAAATCCTCGAACCCTTCCGTTGTGACGAGACCGAGCCTGGGACCGGTCCGTTCGATGAGCTTGTTCATGGCCAGTGTCGTGGAGTAGCGAACCATGTTTGTCCGGGTCAGGAGTTCCCCGGCGTCCATTTCGAGCTGTCGGGAGGCCTCTTCGAGGGCCCGCATGAATCCCACGGACAGGTTGAAATGGGTCGTCGGGGATTTTGCAAAGCTCTTCAGACCGTCGACCTGTATGAAGCAGTCCGTGAACGTCCCGCCTATGTCCATGTCTATGCTGTTTTTCTCGGTGAAGGCCATCTTACTTCGTCTTCCAGCGACTCTTGAGGTCGTCGATGTCGATCGCGATGTCATAGGTGATGGGATGTCCGGGGGGAAGGAACTCGTTTTCGATCATTGTCCCGCAGGAGGGACAGTAATACTCGACGATTCGGATCCATTCCGCATTCGGGCAGAAGTTGTATTCCTCCTGGATGAGGGGGTTGTACACCGTCTCCGGGTCCCGGTCGTGGATGAGGCAGCCCTTTTTGTAGTTGTCCCTTGCGGGGTAGAGCTCGAAACCGCACCTGTTGCAGCACCAGAGCTCTTTTTCAAGGTCTATGTCCAGGTATTCGGTGATCTGTACCTTCAATTCGGTTCAGGCCTTCCCGACAACCCCATTGCCGTATTCATCAAACTCGGCGGTCTGCCCTTCCTTCACCCACACGGTGGTCTCCCGGCTCTCCACGATGGCGGGGCCCCGGACGCTCCGAGCCCACAGGGTTTCATCCCAGGAAAAAACGGGTACTTCTCTGTAACCGCCGTCCCTGTAAACACTTCTGACCCCCATGGGTTTCAATTTCCCGGGGCTTTTTTCTTTTCTCAGCATGGGTTCCGCGTGCGGCACTTTGCCGCGGGCGTTCACGAGGACCCCTGTGATGGTGATCCGATCTTCCGGCGTGGGGGCGCCGCTGGGGGCACGAAAGAAGGAGTCGATCTTTTCACTGAGATAGACTTTGTCGGTCTCGGGCCACAGGAAAGGGGATGCCAGGGGGAGCCGACAGGTCCTGCCGGTGGAAGCGGAACGGCACTCCAGCACCACATCAAACTGAATTTCAGCAGGTGAAAACCCCTCCCCGGACATGTCGTCCCCGGCGGTTTTTTGAAGCTCGAGAATGATGCGGTTCAATTGCCGGACGACGTCCGAGAAGTCCGTTTGCTTTTCCCCCCACAGGATGGACGCGGCCTCCTTGTACTGGTGGAGGATGTCCATCCCGATCGAGCCGTACGCCCCGAACACCGGCCCCTGCCTGAAAACAAACAGCTCTTGAAACCCACAGAACTCCATCAGGTCGGATCCGATGCAACCACCCCCCCCACCGACCGCGAACAGGGAAAACTCATGACACGCTTTGCCTTCCGCGGCGAGCATTTTCCGGATCTGGTTCCCGATGATTCGAACGGCCTCCTTTTGGATCATGGAGGCCGCCTGCACGGGAGCCACACCCAGAGGAGCCGCGAGCCCTTTCTCTATCGCCCCTGTGGCCGGTCCCTTGTGGACACGCCTTTGCCCCCCGAGGAAGTGGTTTTCGTCGAAATACCCCAGGACCAGATACGCGTCCGTCAGTGTGGGGTCCTTCCCGCCGAGGTCGTAGCAGGCCGGGCCGGGGAAAGCGCCCACGCTTTCAGGCCCGAACGAAAGTCGGCCTGCCCCGTCGAGTTTGACAACCGAACCCCCGCCCAGGCCCAGGATCGAGTGAATCGGGGAGAGAAGGTCGACAGGCATTTCCCTGATGCGGGATGCGGGTGCGTAAGCGATGTGTTCCTGGTGGATCATTCCGATCTCGGTGCTTGTTCCCCCGATATCGGCGACAACAGCGCGGGATTTGCCATAGAACCGTGCAAGATTTCTTGCCCCGTAAATGCCGGCCGCCGCACCGGAGCTCAGGGTCTGTATGGCGGGGCATTTTGCGGGACGGCTGCTGCCGCCGTTGGAGTGCACGATGAGCAGGGGATAGGCAAGGCCTCCTGATCTCAAAAAATCCTCGATGGCCTGGATGTGTCCGGAGAGGGCGTGGCGGGTGTAGGCATTGAGGAGTGTTGTGTTCAGGCGCTTGAAGTAGTCCCGGTCCCTGCTGGTCCGGCTGGAGAGGAGAACCGGAACGGACCCTATGAAATGCTTGGGGAAATACTGGTTGATCTCGGTTTTGATGCGGTTTTCGGCCGCTGGAAAATCATCCGGGCCGTCCAGGGCCACGACGATTGTGGCGACCCCCCTGGTCAAAAGCGAGAAGGCCTTTTCCCTGATGCTTTCGTCGTCGGGGTCCCGGGCGATCTCCTCCACCATGTCCGGCAGCAGTATTTTTTGCCCATAAGAAGTGAAAAAAAATTTTTTTAGGTAGGATGTTTTTCTCCCTTCGCTCATCAGCAGCCCCACGCACGCCCCTTTCCCCTCGATAAGGGTGTTGGTTGAAAGGCTCGTTGAAAGGCGAATCACGAGAATTTTCCGCAGGAACAAACGGGTGTCGGTAAAACCGGCGAGTGTCGTACCCTTTTCAATGACATCTCTAAAGCACTGGCTGAGGTCACCGGGGGTTGTGTCGGTTTTGATATAGTGAGCCCCACCCTGATCGGCGATGACTGCATCCGTGTACGTACCGCCTATGTCGACATCAACAGTGTACCAGCGATCATGTTTCAAAGCAAAAGCTTCATGGTTAGAAATATAATCTTTGCTTGAAAGTCGAAAGTAATCACTTTCTGGATTCGATTTATACATAGAAGTTCACATCAGGATATTATTATGTTTTTATGAAGTCAAGTGAAAGAGAATTGGATCATAATATTCATTGTCGCCATTGTCCTCTAAAAAATGCAAAAGCCCTTTAGAGTTCACTTAGAGGGCGTTTCTGTTTTACAACTCATGTTCGCTTTCCAAAAAATGCCCACCTGTCTCCAGACGCCGCCGACCTCACGCAGGAGACGTTTGCAGGCGGCAATAGAGAAAATAATATTGTCGCTTTTTTTGGGATTGACCACCGGAAAATGCGCTGTTATATTGCCGTTTATCCGGAAAATCAGCAATATGGTTGTCATATGGAAATAGCCCGAATGATCGATCTCAAAAAATTATTGGACAAAAAGTCCTTCTTCCTGTTCGGTCCCAGGGCGACCGGGAAGTCAACCCTGGTCCGCCGGCAGTTATCCCACTCTGCGAACACAAATATGTAAATACCTACCTGAAGGAAGAGATCATGGCCGAAGGTCTGGTCCGGAACCTGCCACCCTTTGCGCGTTTTCTCCGGTCCATGGCTCTGGCAAACGGGGAAGTGATCAATTTCACTAAGCTGGCAAACGACTGTCAGGTGTCTGCGTCCACGGTAAGGGAGCATGTCGGTCTTCTCGAAGACACGCTGGTCGGGTTTTTCCTGCCCGCCTGGGTCGAATCCAGAAAAAGGAAGGCCATCAAGTCGGGCAAGTTTTATTTTTTTGACCCCGGGGTCACTCATACCCTTGCAGGCACCCGGGTCCTTGACCGCAATTCGGACTTATACGGCAGAAGTTTTGAGCAGTTCATCGGCATGGAGATCCGGGCGTACCTGAGCTACAGCAGGACAAAGCTTCCTTTTACATACTGGCGGTCGACCCATGGCCATGAGGTGGATTTTCTCATTGGAGAGAAGACCGCCGTGGAGGTCAAGACGACTTCGCGGGTGGTGCCGGGAGATTTCAAAGGGCTCAAAGCGCTTGCCGAGGAACGAGTATTCACGGATTTCTTCCTGGTGAGCCAGGATGCGATCGCTACCCGGCACGCGAAAATCCAGACGATCCACTGGGAGGAGTTTCTGAAACGCTTATGGCAGGGGGAGATTATCGCGACCGGCTGATATATTTGAATTCGGCATAACGGTCAGCGACAATTGTCTGATTATACCGAAAAAATGACCTTTCTTTGCCTTTCCAAGTCTCAAAGTGTCTCGTCGGCCGGCAAAATCTTCAGAGGCCCTGTGGATGCCGAGTCCTGGAAGCAAAATCGATCGTGGGAAGTTTATTTGTTGAACCGGACGATTTTATAAAGTAAAGTGGCCCCTCACAACTTTTCCTGCACAGTTCCTGCTACAATTAAAAACCCAACCTGTCGCGAATGCCTCGAGAATGAGGCGATGTCAGTTCGAGTACGAAACGGCCTGAATTCATTTATTTTATTGCCTTTCGGCAGGATCTTCCATTCATTTCATCACCCCGGCGGGAGCCTGGCCCGGCAAGGGCGGGCGGCCGGGGGCCAGACGTGAACCCGGCAGCCTTTAAGGATGGTCGCCGTGGGAATCCGGAGAAGAGAAAGGGACACCAATGGCTGCGGACATGATCATCAGGAACGCAAACATCCTGACCGTTGACGATGATTTCAACATCAGACAGGCCGTGGCCGTCGCGGACGGGCGCATTGTCGCGGTCGGGTCCGACGAGGACATCAAGGCTCACATCGGCCCCCGGACACGGGTCCTTGACGCAAAAGGCAGGACGGTCCTCCCCGGCATCAACGAGTCACACATGCACGGACCCTTCTTCGGGGCGACCAGGCCGCCCATTGCGATTGACCTGACCTTTCCCGCGGTCAAATCAGTTCCCGAGATGGTTGAGGCCCTCCGCCTCAGGGCGGCGGAAACGGGGCCCGGGCAATGGATCCGCGGTTTCGGTTGGGACCAGGGATCGCTCGAGGAGTGCAGGGAAGACCCTTCCGTGCTCCCCAGAAAATCGGATCTCGATCCCGTGTCGCCGGACCACCCCGTCGCCTTCACGGACTTTTCGGGCCACACCCTGCTGGTCAACAGCAAGGCCCTGGAAATGGCCGGTGTCGGCAGGGACACACCGGATCCACCGTCCGGCGAGATGGAACGGGACAAAAACGGGGAACCCACCGGCATATTCAAGGAGCTCGGGGCCCAGGCGCTCATTTCAAGAGTCGTCCCGCTGCTCACCAGGGAGGAGAAAAAAATCGCCGTCCTCACCGCGCTCTCCCATCTCAACGCGCAGGGTGTGACGAGCTACACCGACGCCGCCATCGGGCCGGGGGGAGAGGCCTTTCTCTCGGGGGTGATGAGCGCGGAGTTCGTGGAACTCTACCAGGAACTGCTTGCGGAGGGGAAGTTGACGGCGCGGGTTACGATCCTGTTGCTCCTGGGCGACTACGGGGCCCTGACCTACGAGGACCTGGAAAAGGGGCTCAAGACGTTCAAGGTGCCGGAGGGGCTTGACAGGCAACGCCTCCAGATCCCCGGTGTCAAAATGTTCGCCGACGGCATCCCCCTGACCTACACCTCCTGGATGAACGAGGACTACGTCAGCGGGAACGTCGGGCACGGGAGGTCGGTCATCCCCGGCGGATCCGATCAGGAGCAGCGTGAAAACCTGATCCGGATGATCAAGCTCGTCCACGATCACGGCTTTCAGATCGGGTTGCACGCCACCGGCGACAGGTCCATCGACGCCGCGGTGGACGGCTATGTCGAGGCCTTCAAGGGAAATCCCAAGGGAGACCCCCGCCACTACATCATTCACGGGGATTTCATCAGCCCCGAAAAGGCCCGGGCCCTGGCCGAGCACAATTTCGGGGTCGCCATGCAGCCCTTTATCGCCTCGATGATCTCCGATTTCGAGCCCACGGTGGTGGGCGAGTCCAGGGCGGCCTATGAATGGCCCACGCGCACGGTTCTCGATGCCGGAGCAAACCTGACGTGCAGTTCCGATGCCCCGGTCACATACCCGAACTGGCGCCTGGGCGTCCAGGCGGCGGTTTTGAGGGAAGGTCTCTTGTCCGGAAAGGTAAGCGGCCCCGAGGAGCGCATCACGGTGGAGGAGGCCATCCGCGCCTACACGATCAACGGGGCCAGGCAGGACCACATGGAAGAGGTGAAGGGGTCCATCGAGCCGGGGAAATGGGCCGACTTCTGCATCATAGGGGATGATATCCTCTCGGTCGATCCCCACAAAATAGGCGAAATACCGGTACTCATGACCATTCTGGGTGGTGAGATCGTCTTTGACAACAGCGGCGGCGAGTTCGAATGATCCGTGACCGGGTCGTTTGGAATGATACGGTTGGAAACACAAATGAACAAGGAGGAAGCATCATGAGAGGAATGGTCAAGAGCGTCATGGTTTGTTCGGTTTGCCTGCTGATGTCGGGGCTCCTCGTACTCGGTGTCTCTCCCGTCCAGGCCAAGGACAAGACCTTGAAGGTGGGCATGATAATGCCCCTTTCGGGACCCATAAGCATCGTGGGGGTCGGTCTGACCAGGGCTGTTGAGCTCTATTTTGACAAGGTCAACGAAGAAGGCGGCCTTCAACTCGGCGGGGACACCTACAAGCTGGAGCTGATCTCCGAGGACAGCAAGCTCGACCCCACGGCGGGCGCCACGGCCGCCAAAAAGCTTGTCTACAAGGACGGCTGCAGGTTCGTGTTCGGGGCCATCTCCCCGCCCGTGGCCGCTTCCATCTACCAGGTCTGCGCCAAGGCCAAGGCCCTTCACCTCATCACGTGGATCGACGCACCGGGGCTCCCCGGCGATGTGAGCCCGGACAAGCCCTATGCGGTGAGGCTCTGCATTTCCTCGGACTCGGGTTGGGAGCTCGATTACGCGCTGCTCAGGAAAAAGTACCCTGACGCAAAGAGGCTTTTTATCTCGGCACCCAACGTGGGCCTTTCCCTCGAAAGGGCGGAAAAGGTGGCCAATGAGAACGGCCTGGAGGTCGTGGGTCACGAGATATGGGACCTGGGGACACAGGATTTTCTCCCCTATTACACCAAGGCCCTGGCCGCGAAACCGGACATCATCCAGGCCATGTGCAGCGCCCAGGCGGGTTACCAGCTCCGCACGGCCCGCCAGCTGGGGTATGAGGGTATTTTTGTTTCGGACGCGCCCACCGCGCCCGCCCTGATCCTTTCGATTGTTGGGGAAGAGGGCTCCCATGACGTCGTGAGCAACGGCATGGACATGAATCACCCGACACCGAGCATGACCGAGTGCGTGGAACGGTGGGAGAAAAAGTTCAACGAGCCGTTTTTCTCGGACGCGATCATAACCTGGTCGGAGGCGGAGATCTTTGTCCAGGCCCTGAAGAAGGCGCAAAGCGTCGATCCGGAAAAGGTCGTTGCGGCCTTTGACGAGATGACCGCGCCCGGGAGCTTTGAGACGGCCTTCGGCCCGGGTCACATGGGCGGAGGCAAGAGATTCGGGGTCAACCGGGTGATTGTCAGGCCCATGCCCATCAGCCTGCTCACGGACGGGAAAATCGAATTCGTGGGCTTTGAGATGCCGGTGGTCGACCAATAAGGTGGCGCGTTTTCCCGGGTGCATGGTGTCGTCATGGATTTGTCCGCGCAAATGATCTGGCAGGGTGTGGTCAACGGGCTGGCCCTTGGCTGGATATATGTCCTCATGGCGCTGGGGCTGACCCTGATCTTCGGCATCATGCACATCATGCAGTTCGCCCACGGCGAAATATACATGATAGGCGCCTATGTGGTTTACTACCTGTGCTCGGGTCTCGGCCTGCTCCTCGTTCCCGCGGCCGTGCTGGCCATGTTGTGCCTGGCCGGATTCGGCCTTTTCCTCGAGCGTTTTTTATTCCGCAGGCTCAAGGAGGACTGGCTGGCGGCGGTGGTCGCCGCCCTCGGGCTGACCCTGATACTCCAGAGCGGGGCGGTGGTTGTCTTCGGTCTCTACGAACGGAGCATCCCGGTGCTCGCTCAGGGTCCCCTCAACATCCTGGGGACCGTCGTGCCCAAGGATCGGGTCGTGGCGGTCGCGGTGGCGGTGGGCTTGAGCTCGGCCCTGTACATCTTCCTCAAGACCACCAAGTACGGGCAGGCCATGGTCGCCAGCGCACAGAACCCCGAGGGGGCCATGCTTCAGGGTATCGGACCGGACAGGATGGCCGCCTTGTGCATGGCCATCGGGTTCGCCCTCGCCGCCGCGGGCGGTACTCTCGCGGGCGCCCTCTTCACCATCAGCCCTTACATGGGGCTTTCCCCGCTGATAAAGGGGTGCACCATCATTGTGCTCGGGGGCATGGGGAGCCTGCCCGGGGCCTTTATCGCGGGCATGACACTGGGGCTCATCGACGGGCTGGTGCCGATCCTTTTCGGTCATGCCTGGGCGGCCATCGGCCCGCTTCTGGTGGTCATCCTGATCCTGGTCATCAAGCCGCAGGGGCTGCTGGGTCATGAGTGATAAAATGGGAAAGGGGGCCTTTTTCCGGGCGGCGGTTTTCCTCGCGGCGATCGCGGCCCCGCTCGTGATCGGGAACATCTACTGGACCTCGGCCCTGACCCTGATACTCATCAACGTCCTGCTCGCGGTGAGCCTGCGGCTCATTGTCCTCATCGGGGAGTTTTCCCTCGGCCACGTGGGGTTCATGTGCCTGGGGGCTTACACCTCAGCCCTCCTCACCATGAAGGCGGGCGTGCCCTTCGGAGTGGGCGTGGTTGCCGGCGGGGTCATGGCAAGCCTTGTCGCCCTGGCGCTCGGCTACCCCTTCATGCGGGTCAAGGGGATCTATTTTGTTATCCTGACAGTGATGGCCTCGGAGAGTTTTCGAAACCTCGCCCTCAACTGGGAGGCGTTCACCGGCGGGTTCAACGGCCTGGTGGGCATTCCGGCCCCCGGGACGCTGAAATTCCCATGGATCGGGGACGTGGATTTCGGCGGGTTCATCGAGTACTATTACCTGACACTCGCCGTTGTCGCGGTTTCTCTCTTTCTCATGAGCACACTGGAGAAATCGAGGCTCGGGTTCACGTGGCGCGCCATCCGCGAGACCGACGTCCAGGCCGGTGCCGTGGGGATCAACGTGCTGAGATACAAGGTGATCAACTTTGCTGTCGCCTGTTTTTTCGCGGGCATCGGCGGGGCGCTCCTGGCCCACTCGGAGCAGACCATCAGCCCGCAGGCGGGTTCCGCATTCGGCGTCATGACGACCATGTACCTCCTCATTTACATGGTTGTGGGCGGCAAATCGCGGTTCTCCGGCCCCATTTACGGTGCGGTGGTCCTGTCCCTGGTCATGGAGTTCACCCGGCCCTTGCAGCAGGTCCAGCCCATGATCATAGGCTTTATCGCGGTGGCGGTCGTCCTGTTCTTCCCGGACGGGATGGTGAGCATGCCCGGGATCCTTCGGAAGCGGCTTTCCAAAACTCAAAAGCCCTTTGAGGTGAAGGCCGCGGACGGCGCCCGCAAGGGGTGATCCGATGCGATTTCTCGAGACAAGGAAACTGACGAAGTTTTTCGGCGGCCTCGCGGCGGTCATGATGCTGGACATGGAGGTGGAACAGGGTCGGATCGCCGGGATCATAGGCCCGAACGGCGCGGGTAAGTCCACGGCGCTGAACATGATTGGGGGCACACTGCTGCCGAGCAAGGGGAAGATCGTCTACAACGGCAGGGACATCTCCAGGACCCCCATGCACAGGCGCGCGCAATACGGCATCGGAAGGGTCTTTCAGGAAAACCTCCTTTTCAAGGGTTTCACGGCCCTGGAAAACGTGCTGGTCGGTTTCCACCTGCAACGCGGGAAGGGCCTGTCCTCGATCTTCATGAACACCCCGTTTGGGCGGGGGGCGGAGACGGCCTTGCAGGAGAAGGCCCGTGAGATACTGGCTTTTGTGGGTCTGGAGTCTTCCGCGGACGAATCGGCCAATGACCTGCCCCACGGGAAACAGCGGCTGCTCTGCCTGGCCGTGGCGCTGGCGGTTCAGCCGCGACTGCTCCTCCTCGACGAGCCTCTCACCGGGATGAACGCGGTGGAGGTCGACAACATGCTGGCACTGATCAGGGCCTTGAAAAAGGAAAAAGGCACGACGTGCATCATCATAGAGCACAACATGAGGGCGGTCATGGGGCTGTGTGATCGAATAACGGTCCTCAATTTCGGAAGGAAAATCGCCGAGGGGACCCCCGAGGAGATTCTGAACAATCCTCTGGTCGCGGAAGCCTACCTGGGGGCGGACTAGATGCTGCTCGAGATACTCGATCTCAAAGTCAACCACGGGGGCGCGGAGTGCCTCAAGGGCATCTCCATTCACGTGGACGATGGCGAAATGGTGACCATCATAGGCAGCAACGGGGCGGGGAAGACGACGACGCTCCGCGCCATATCCGGGTTGCAGAGATCAGACTCCGGAAGCATCAGTTTTCGCGGGAAAAGGATCAACGACTCTCCGCCGCAGGACATTGTCAGGCTGGGCGTCGGTCATGTGCCTCAAGGCAGGGCCCTTTTCCCGTACATGTCCGTTCTCGAAAACCTGAAAATCGGGTCGTATCTGCAAAAGGACAGCGTCCGGATCAAGAAGGCGATGGAAAGGGTCTTCCTGTTCTTCCCCGTGCTCAAGTCCAGGAAGAAGCAGCAGGCGGGGACCTTGAGCGGGGGCGAGCAGCAGATGCTCGCGATTGCGCGGGCCCTGATGGGCAGTCCCGTGCTGCTCCTGCTGGACGAGCCCTCCATCGGCCTGGCCCCGATCGTCGTCCGTGAAATCGGGGAGGTCGCCCGCGAGATCAATCAAGGGGGCACCGGGATCCTCATTGTGGAGCAGAACGCCCGCCTGGCGCTCAGGCTCGCCCAAAAGGGTTACGTCATGGAGACCGGGAAAATCGTTTTGCAGGGGCCGTGCGGGGACCTGATGAATGACCCCGGGGTGAACAAGGCCTATCTGGGGAATTGAAGGACCGGCACGGGGGTTGACCTGACGGTTGTTCGTCGCTTCAGGCCGCGGAGTGGTTCACGCGGCCTGTCCTTTCACAGTGGGGACAAAAATCCGAAACACAAGCACACGGTGCGGGAGGCTGCCGGATGAGGCTTGAGGGCAAAATCGTTTTTGTCACGGGCGGGGGGACCGGCATAGGAAGGGCTGCCGGCATCCTGTTCGCGGGGGAAGGCGCCGGGATCATTGTCGCGGATGTGAATGAAAAGACCGGGAATGAAACCGTTTCCCTGATCGAGGGCCGGGGCGGTAAGGGGTTGTTTGTCCAATGCGACGTGGGTGTCGAAGATGAAGTAAAAAATGCAATGGAAAAGGCCCTGGCGGCATATCATCGAGTCGACGTGATCTTCAACAGCGCGGGGGTGTTGTGGCGGGACAGGGATCGCGAGGTGACCAGGACCGACGAGGCCGTTTGGGACCGGGTCATGGCCGTCAACCTCAAAGGGGTGGTCTGGACGTGCAAGTACGGCATCCCCGCCATGATCGAGGCCGGCGGCGGCTCCATCGTCAACATCGGTTCCGGGGTGGCCCACATGGGGTTTACCCGGGCGCAGGACGCCTACACGGCGAGCAAGGGGGCCATGATTTCCCTCACACGCTCCATGGCCATTGTGTATGCCGGCAAAAACATCCGGGCCAACATCATCCACCCCGGGCCTGTGGACACCCCCATGCAGAGCGAGTGGGACGAAAAAACCAGGAAGGAAATAAGCGAGTGGGTTCCCCTCGGGCGCCTGGCCACGGCCGAGGACATCGCCTACTGCGGCCTTTTCCTCGCCTCGGATGAGTCGTCCTACATCACCGGGCAGGAGTTCGTCGTCGACGGCGGCCTCATGGCCAAGGGCCGCTGAAAGCGAAAAGCCCCTGCGCCTTCATCCCGGCGAAAGACGGGGTTTTTCTCGTCATCCCCGCGAAAGACGGGGTTTTTCTCGTCATCCCCGCGAATGACGGGGGTTTTTCTCGTCATCCCCGCGAAGGACGGGGGTTTTTTTCGTCATCCCGGCGAAAGCCGGGATCCAGCGGCCTTCGCCAAAGCGAAGTCCCCGATCTCCGGCAGTAACCCCCGCTATGGCAAGGGTCTATCGGTATCGGTATCGATATCGGTATCGGCATCGAATTTTATCTCGAAATCGAAGAGTCGTCGAAATCTAGAGACGCCAGGGAGCTTCGCTGAAGGCTTAAAAATAGGCATACAAGAAACACCATGGACTTGAATAGACCAACCCTTCTACGCCTTAAAAACGCCATGATGTTGGGTGCGCTGATCTCCAATGTCATCGGCGTGAGTGTCGTCGTTTTTTTTGCCCGGATGATCGTGTCCATGAGCGGCGGGGAGGCCGCCGATTTTCTTCAGCGGATTCATTTCGGGTTCCTCCCTTTTTCCTTCCTGATCCCGGTCGCCCTGACGCTCATCTATGAAAGGCCCGTGAGGCGCTTTTTGAACGAGTCCTACAGGACCGGCGCTCCGCTGCAAAGGGCCCCTGTGGTCGTCAGGCGGCGCGTGCTCAACGAGCCGTTTTTCCAGATCGCCTTGTCCTTTGCCACATGGCTTTCGGCAGCGCTCGTTTACTCGATTCAACTGTGGGGCTTCGGGGGGGACTTTGCGTGGGCGCAGTCCACGTTTTTCCTGAGCCTCCAGACAGGCCTGATAACGATCTGTATCGAGTTTTTCGTCCTCGAGTTCATCCTGCAGCGGCGCCTTGCTCCCCATCTTTTCCCGGACGGCAATTTGTCCTCCGTCTCCGGGACCCTGAGAATCAGCATCAGGCTGAGGCTCGTGGCCATGGTCTTCGCCTGCAATCTGGTGCCGTTTTTTTCCGTCATGCTCACCCTGCAGCCGGGCTCCCCGGTCGAGGACCCGGCGGCCGTGCTGCACCAGATCAGGGTGTCGATTTTTGCCTCGTCATTGGTCTTCATGGCGGTGGGGGTGTGGCTGGTTTTCCTCGTGAGCAGCAACCTGACAAGGCCCCTGCGGGAAATCGTGAGGGTCCTGGGGGAGGTCAGACACGGCCGGTTCGAGGCCAAGGTCCGAGTGACCTCGAACGATGAGATCGGGTACACCGGTGACATGATCAACGCCATGAATCAGGGACTCAAAGAGCGTGATTTCATCAAGGAGACCTTCGGCAGGTACGTCTCTTCCGAGATCCGTGACGAGATCCTGGCCGGCAGGGTCGCCCTGGAAGGTGAGCGCAAGGAGGTCACCATGCTGTTCGCCGACCTCAGGAACTTCACCCCCATGGTGGAGCAGACCCCGCCGCGGGAGGTGGTGTCCATCATCAACCGCTATTTCGAAAGGATGGAAAGGGCCATTGACGAGCACCACGGCCTTGTCCTTCAGTACATCGGCGATGAGATCGAGGCGGTGTTCGGGGCGCCCCTGGCCCTCGAGGATCATCCGCTGCAGGCGGTCAGGGCGGGCCTTTCCATGCGAAGGCACCTCCTTGATTTGAACGAGGAACTGAAAAACGAAGGGCGCCCGCCGCTCCTCCACGGCATCGGGATACACACGGGAGAGGTGCTTGCGGCGAACATCGGCAGCCCGAGCCGGGTCTCCTACGCCCTCGTGGGGGACACGGTCAATGTGGCCTCGAGGCTCCAGGGGTTGACGAAGCAGCTGGGCACGGACATCGTGCTCAGTGAAACCACGCACGCCCATGTCCGCGGCGATTTTTCCTTTTTCGAACTCCCGTCGACCGCGATCAAGGGAAAAAGAGGCTCCGTCACACTCTACTCGATCCCGCACGGTGCGCCGCCCATCCCCGGCATTTGACCGGACGGGGGGTTACAAAAGAGCGAGCCGGTCCAATGAGTCCTTGATTCGATCCGCAGAACCCCTTATAACCTTGGCAAACCGGAAAAACACCCGTGCCTGCAGTCCCGGGTCACGGAACGATGATGAACGGAGAGGGATTCATGAGACCTGACACCATGCGCCCATCTTTTCAGTTCGGCTCCGGCCTGACCAGGGCCGGCAAGGTGATGCTCCTGGCCTACGGCATCATCTATGTGCTGGAGCTGCTCCTCGAACACTGGTTCCACGTGGGACTGGTGCCTTACCTGGTCCTCCAGCCCCTGGGGAGCCCCCTGTTTCGTGTCTGGCAGATCGTGACCCACCCCCTGCTCCACGACCCTGGGTCGCCCCTGGGGTTCCTGATAACCTGCCTGGTGTTCTATTTCTTTTCCGCCCCCGTGGAGAGGGCCCTGGGGACTCGAAGATTTCTGATCCTCTTTTACGGCTCGGCCGCGGGCGCGGCGGTCACGGGAATTCTCTTCGGCGCGGTGTCCGGTTTTAACGCGCCCTTTTTCGGGATGATGCCGAGCCTCCTCGCCGTCATCGTGGTCTTCGGGCTGATGAACCCGGACGCCACCATCCTCCTCATGTTCGTCCTGCCCATCAAGGCCAAGTACCTGAGCTACGGGACCGTCCTGATCACCTTCCTCACGTTCCTCGCCAAGGTGAATCCCCACGGCGCCTACCACCTCGGCGGGATCGGGGCCGGGTATCTCCTGTTTCGCGGCCGCGGAACCCTGCCAAGCCCCCGTGTGCTCTTTGACCTCTATCAACTCCGGCGCATCCGGAAGAAGCGGTCGAGGTTCACGGTGATCGACGGGAACAAGGGCAGGGAGGATTCGGAGGGCCCCACTTACCACTGATCCCGCCCAAGCTCCGGCCCCCCCTGCGCGACGGGACCATGACGGGAAGCGCCGACTTGCCTTGACAGGTCCTGCCGATCCCTTTATGAAATGGGAGGCGATTCGGAGGACTTCGGGGATGGAAAAATGAAACAGGTAATCCTGGGTACAGCAGGGCACATCGACCACGGCAAGACGTCGCTCATCCGGGCCATGACCGGCATAGACACGGACAGGCTCAAGGAGGAAAAGGAGCGGGGCATCACCATTGAGCTCGGGTTCGCGCACATGGATCTCCCCTGCGGGCAGATCCTGGGCATCGTGGACGTGCCGGGACACGAGAAGTTCGTGAAGAACATGGTGGCCGGGGCGTCGGGAATCGATCTGGTCTCCCTCATCATTGCCGCCGACGAGGGGGTCATGCCCCAGACCCGCGAGCATCTGGAGATCTGCGAGCTCCTCAAGGTCCCGCACGGGCTGGTCGTCCTGACCAAGATCGACATGGTGGACGAGGAGTGGCTCGAGATGGTCAAGGAAGACGTGGAGGAGTTTCTCCAGGGGTCTTTCCTCGAAAACGCGCCCATCGTCGAGGTCTCCTCCGCAACCGGAGCGGGCCTTGCCGAGCTCGTCCAGGTCCTGGACAAGCTGGTCCAGGAGATCCCGGAGAGGGACCCCGGCAGCTTCTATCGCCTGCCCGTGGACCGGGTCTTTGTCATGAAGGGGTTCGGCACCGTGGTCACGGGGACGACCATTTCCGGGAGGATCCGGATCGGGGACGAGGTCACCATCTATCCCCAGGAGATCGAGTCCAGGGTCCGCGGGCTCCAGGTCCACAACCTGGAAGTGGAAGAGGCGCGCGCCGGTCAGCGGACCGCGGCCAACCTCCAGGGCCTGGAAAAGGCCCAGCTCCAGAGGGGCAATGTGGTGGCCTCCAGGGATTCGCTCCGGCCTTCCTACATGATCGACGTGGTCCTGGACCTCCTGTCCAGCTCCCCGAGGAAACTGAAGAACCGCGCCAAGGCGAGGCTCCACACGGGCACGAGCGAGGTGATCTCCACCGTGGTGCTCCTGGACCGGGACGAGCTCAAGCCCGGGGAGAGCTGTTACGCCCAGGTGCGGCTCGACGAGCCCATCGCCGTCCTGGCCAGGGACCGGTTTGTCCTCAGGAGCTACTCGCCCGTCCGTGCCATAGGCGGCGGCAAAATACTGAACCCCCTGCCCCTCAAGAAGAAGCGCCTCTCAAAGAAGGTCCTGGAGGAGCTCGAGGTCCTCAACAGCGGGGACCCGGGGCGGGTCACAGAGGAGTTCGTGCGGCTCGGGCGGTTTCGGGGGGTCGAGCACAAGGACCTGTGGTTTCTCGCCAACGTCAGGGAAAACCACCTCAAGGACATCCTCCAGCAGCTCCTCTCCACCCGGAAGGTCATCCAGTACGACCGCGAGCGCAAGGCCTACATCCACAAGGAGTACTACGATGAGGTCCGCCGCGAGATCCTGGACACCCTGGAGGCCTACCACCGGGATCAGCCCCTCAAGGCGGGGCTCGGTAAGGAGGAGCTCCGGAGCAGGACCGCTGGCGCCCGGAACCAGAAGCTCTTCAATGACGTCATCGGCCGCCTCGTCCAGGAGGGATCCATCGCGCAGGAGAAAGAGGTCGTCCACCTGAGCGGCCACAAGGTGACCCTGGCCCGGGACCAGGAAGAGATCCGGGGGGAGATCGAGAAGATCTACCGCGAAGGGGGGCTCCAGCCGCCCTATTTCAAGGAGCTCAAGGGCAAGTTCACCGGGAACTCGGCCGCGGACGTCCTCCAGGTCATGGCCAAGGACGGCGTCCTTGTGAAGGTCAAGGAGGATCTCTACTTTCACAGCCGGGCCGTGGAGGAGCTCAGGGACAGGCTCGTCGGGTTCCTGAGGGAGCACGGTGAGATCACCACCCCGCAGTTCAAGGAGATGACCGGGGCCTCGAGAAAGTACACCATCCCGCTGATCGAATACTTCGACCTGACCCAGCTCACCGTGAGGGTGGGTGACAGCCGTGTGCTCAGAAAAAAAGATTGAGGAGCGGGCGTGCGGGAGCTTAAGCGAGGCGCTCGCCCTCGGGCCCAGGGAGCTCGTGGCCTTGGTGGGGGCCGGCGGGAAATCCACGCTCATGCTGGCGCTGGGCGGGGAGCTCGCAGGGCGGGGGAACACGGTCCTGGCGGCCACGACCACCAAGGTGTGGAAGGATCAGGCCCTCGCGGCCGGGCCGCTCATCCTGAACCGGGGAGGGGACCGGGAGGGGCGCGTGCTCGCGGCGATTCAAGAGTCCGGCAGAGCCTTTGTGGGCGGGGAGCTTCTTGAAAGCGGGAAGATCTCGGCCGTCCCCCCGGAGGTTCTGGACGCCCTTTTCGCCTCTTGCGTGGCGGACTACCTGGTGGTGGAGGCGGACGGCGCATCGGGGAGGCCCCTCAAGGCCCCGGAGCGCTTCGAGCCGGTGATCCCCGCCGGGACGACCCTGGCGGCGGCGGTCATCGGGCTGGAGGCCCTGGGGCGGCGCGTTGGCGGGGACACCGTGTTCAGGCCCGAGAGGTTCCGGGAGGTGACGGGCCTCCGGGAGGGCGACAGGATCCGTGCCGAGGTCCTGGTGGCGCTCTTTACGAGCCCCGCGGGGCTTTTCAAGGGCGCGCCCCCGGGCGCGCGGCGGGTCGCCTTTTTGAACAAGCTGGACACGGTCCGGGACCGTGCCGAGGCCCTGGATCTGGGGGCCCGGATCCGTGCCGCGGACCCGGTGCGCGGGATAGAGGTGGTCCTCGGGTCCATCAGGCAGGGCTTCTACATTCGACTGGAGGGAGAAGACAATGGAGACGTTGGTTCCACATATACTGGAGAGCCTTAGGAACAAAAAGGCCTGCGTCCTGGCCGTGCTGATCAAGAGGTCGGGATCCGCCCCCAGGGAAGAGGGCACCCGATTCCTGGTGCTGGACGACGGCCGCTTTTTCGGGACCATCGGGGGCGGGCTCTTCGAGTCCCGGGTCCTGGAGGAGGCCCGGCGCGTGCTGGAGGCGAAAAGCCCGTCCCGGCTCGCCTTCAGCCTCACGGGAAAGGACGTCTCGGATACGGAGATGATATGCGGCGGCGAGGGGGAGGTCTTTCTGGAGTTCATATCCCCCGAAAACCCGGGGCATGCCGAGGTCTTCACCCGGGCGGGGGATGCGGAAGCCCGAGGGGACGCAGGCATCATCGCCACCGTGCTGGACCCAGCGCGGTGGGCGGGCGATGCCGTGCCCAAGGCCTATGTGGACGCCAGGTCAGGGTCGGCCGTGGGGAGCCTCCTCGGCGGCCGGGAGATGCCCGCCGCCATGAAGGAGGCCCTGGCCGGGTTGGCCGGGAGCAAGCAGGTCCGGATCGAAACACTGAAGGACGACGAGGGCGGTCCCCTGGACGTGCTCCTGGAGCCGGTCTCCACCGCGCCTTTCCTCTACGTCTTCGGCGCGGGGCACATTGCCGTGGAGATCGCGCCCCTGGCCGCCCGCGTGGGTTTCAAGGTCGTGGTGGTGGACGACCGCGACGATTTCGCCTCCCGGGAGCGGTTCCCCCAGGCCCACCAGGTGATCACGGCCCCGTTCGAGGGGCTGATGAAGCAGTTGGACGTGGGCGAGGCGTCCTACCTGGTGATCGTCACCCGGGGGCACATGCACGACAAGAACGTTCTCCAGGACGCCCTGGAGACGCCCGCGCGCTACATCGGCATGATCGGGAGCTCCCGCAAGATAGGGCTCATCTACAAAAGCCTCCTGGAGGAGGGTGTTTCAGAGGATCGGTTGAAGAAGGTCCACGCGCCCATCGGCCTGGACATCGGGGCGGAATCGCCAGAGGAGATAGCTGTCAGCATCGTGTCGGAGCTCATCCTGGTGCGCGCGGGCGGGGGCAAGAGGAAACGCCCTCTCCAGACCATCAAGGGGTAAGGGGCCGTGAAAGAGGATTACGGAAAATGGCTGTGGGGTCAGTGGGGGGAGAAGTGCGCGTCCAACCTCGGGAAGCACAACTTCGACGCCCACTTCGTCTCAACGGGCAGGGACGTGCTCAAGTCCGTCCTGGACATGGTTTCACACTTCGAGACCTTCGGCTTCGGCGGCTCGGACACGACCCGAAGGATCGGCCTTCCTCAGGCCCTGCGGGACCTGGGCAAGACCGTCCACGATCACTGGCGGGAGGGGCTTTCCAGGGAAGAGGACCTGGAGATAAGAATGCTTCAGGGGCGGTGCGACTGCTTTTTCACGAGCGCCAACGCCGTGTCCCTGACCGGGGAGATCGTCAACGTGGACGGGGTGGGGAACAGGATCAACGCGGCGACCTTCGGGCCGCGGAAGATCGTCGTGGTGGCGGGCATGAACAAGGTGACCCAGGACCTGGACTCAGCGCTCAAAAGGGTGAGGGAGGTGGCGGCGCCCATGCGAGCGAGGAGCCTGGGCCTGAAGACACCCTGCGCCGAGACAGGCTTCTGCACGGACTGCAACGTGCCCCAGCGGATCTGCTGCGTCACGTCCATACTCCACCGAAAGCCCCTGCTGTCGGACGTCTCCGTCTTTCTTGTGAACGAGGCGCTGGGGTTTTGACCCCGGACCCGGATCAGGACCGTCCCGGATCACGGCCCCGGTTAAACCTCATCGTCACCCCGGCGAAGGCCGGGGTCCAGGAGCGAACCCGGTCATCTCCGTAAGGTCTCCTGGACCCTGTCTTCGCCGAAACGACCGTTGACGTCATCCCGGCGGAAGAGGCCGTGTCGCAATCGCTTGTTGGGAACACCGGAGCCTGAAATGAGGCTGAAGGACCCGAAAAGGCCGGGTATCGTCATCCCCGGACCCGGATCAGGACCGTCCCGGATCACGGCCCCGGTTAAACCTCATCGTCACCCCGGCGAAGGCCGGGGTCCAGGAGCGAACCCGGTCATCTCCGTAAGGTCTCCTGGGACCCTGTCTTCGCCGGAACGACCGTTGACGTCATCCCGGCGGAAGCCGGGATCCAGTGTCTTTTGTTTTGCAAAGGCCGCTGAATTTCGTATTCCGAGGAGATTCCACATGGCAAAGCACAACCACCGGTTTGTCGAAGACTATGACGGTCTCGTAGGCTTCGGCATGAGCCGCGAAGAGGACGAAAACACCGTCATCTGCTATCTCCAGATGTTCTCGGATGACGAGCTCATGGGGCTTCTGAGAAAGCGGCTGAGCGATGAGGACCTGGAAAGGCTTTTCAACTGCGTGGGGACCCTCCTCAAGAAATACCTCTCGGAGGAGGAGTACCACACCCATTTTCTGAAGGATGAGGACGAGGAGGCTCCCTGAAATCCCGGAAGATCTGCTCTCGCGCTCTTTCAGCGTCAACCCCCAAAGACGGCTTTGTAGACCTCCTCGTAGGTCCGAAGGGCCTTTTCCCCGAAACACACAAACACGACCTTTTCGATGGTCTCATCGCTTTCCAGGAAATCGCGGGTCTCCCCCAGGGCGATTTCCGTGGCACGCCTGAGCGGGAACCCGTAGGCGCCGGTGCTTATGGAGGGAAAGGCGATGCTGCGGGCCCCTGTCTCCACGGCGGCCCCCAGGCTTTTCCGGTAGCAGGAGGCAAGAAGCTTTTCCTCGTTGCTCCCGCCGCCCCTCCACACCGGGCCCACGGTGTGTATGACCCATCGCGCCGGGAGCGCATAGCCCTTGCTCACCCGGGCCTCCCCGGTGGGGCAGCCGCCGATGCGCCTCGTCTCTTCCAGAAGCTGCGGGCCCGCGGCCCTGTGAATGGCCCCGTCCACGCCGCCTCCTCCCAGGAGGCTCTGGTTGGCCGCGTTCACGATGGCATCCACCTGCTGCTTTGTGATGTCTCCCTCCACGATTTCAACCCGTTTCCCCATGGTTCGCCGCCCCTCCTCGAATTGCCTTGTTTGATGTGATCGATGGGATATTCTAGCACGACCATGGCCGCTTGAACAAAGGGATACTCCCGTTTTAAAAAAGATGGGATTTTCTTGAATATTCCGCTTGCCTTGTCATTCGTTTTTCAGTATTCGTTTTTTAACGTGGATCTGGAGGTCATACAAAAATATGGTAAGGTGCGCCATTTGCGGAACGGAAGTGGATTCCATTGAACAGGCGATACAGGAAAACTGGGTTCCTGTTTTTTTTGAATATGATTTCGAGCACGGACCTGCCTGCCCATCCTGCGCGGAAAGCCTTCTGCAGCAGGCGGACGATGGTGAATTCGAGCTCAAGGAGTGCTTCAGGGGCAAGATCGTCTATTGCGGTGATGACGAGGACGAGTTTCCGGGCTGCGAAGACTGTCAGATGGAAGATGTGTTTTTAGGGTTTATACTCAATTAATCTCAGGGAATATCGGGTTTTGAGTTGGGGCCGCCCCTTTTGTGGGCCGGCCTTTTTTTTCATGGAAACCGATCATCGGGTCGATGTTACTTCTAAAGCCTTCAGGTTTGTGCCCTGTTGGACTCAAATCATGAATTGTCATCGTTCAAGCTTCTCGGACGTCATCTGGGCCCGGGCCCGAATGCGGTGTTTTTGTGGATGCGGCACAAAATCCGGGATCATCCAAGGGCAGGGTGCCCTGGAGACATTATGAAGGCCCACCGCCCATGGGTAAACGACAAAGGAAAAACGGGCTGAGAGAGAAAGGCAGCAATGGTTGCAGGCAATGATATCCTCTCCCAGGAAGATGTGGATGCCCTGCTGGAGGGAGCTGATGCGGGCGCGGGTTCCGATGGAGCCCCGGTTAGCGCGGCCCCTGAGGAATCTCATGAAAAAAGGAGCGTCACGGCCTCTGGCGGGCGAACCGATGCCGAGGCGCGGGAATTGCTCTCCGGCCTCTGCAGAAGGGCCATGATACAGAGGGACCGCGGCGTGAGGGTCATCTGGAACGCTGTCGGCCTCTTCCCGCTCACCCCCGGGTACGACATGGAGATTCAGGGCCGAAACTACATAACCCTGGGGGTTCTGAGCAATGCACACCTTGTCGTGGGGCTGACAGAGGCTTGAAAAAGGTCTACCCCAGCCGGGATACTAACAATCAAATTCTTGAGTTTCAGTCACACCAGAACACCGTTTCCATACCCTAATTCACTATCCTGAAAATCCTTTTCTCGTGACATGAGAATACAGCATGGGCCCTATTGCCTCAAAATTAAAAAAGGCAAACACTGGGCTTGAATCCGCTGTAAATTGTTACCATTTAGGAGAATTTGGTTACACGCATAGATAGTAAATTTTTACATATCTTGCCCTCTCCTTCATAAATAGAAGAAACTCATCTTGATTAGGAATGTCAGTAACTCCTTGGAATTATGCCTAAAATAGGATAAAGACGCTGGTTGGGTCTAAGGTTGTTTTGTCTGGCATCTAAGTTGCAAACTCAAGGCATGCGCACCAAAAGTAATTGAGAAGATGTACAATGCATAAAATTGGTTGCAGAGTGCACCGATGAATAAGTTAATAATGCTTATCTTGTTAATTGCCATTAATTCTGCTGAGATTGCCAGGGCTGATGAGTACTGGCATGGTAATTTATCCGTTGATTCCATAGTAATATGTCAAAGTAACTGTCAAAATGATGTTCCGACTACTGATTGTAATCTGTTGATTCATTGGGTTTTTAACAGCGGGCAGGGTCCATACCTGCTTCCAGCAAGCGCTACGGGGACCTTGATCAATGCAGCATTGCTGACAGCCTACAACAGCCAGCTGACAGTGGATGCTCGTCTTAGCATGGTTCTTTATCCTTGGACGCCGCCATGTCCTCTTACTTTTCATCTCCAGATAGAGGAAATTGAATTTGGCAGCCGTACCTTTCCGCTTCAATGGTAAGAGTCGAAGTTTAATAATTTGATAAGAATAGGGCAAGAAAAATGAATCAATGAGTTAACCCATACAAACGAGAACCTGGGTCTAACAATCGTTCATACATAGAATGCGTGTTTATATTTATAAATATATTATGAATATAAATTTAATAATTAATCTGGAATTATTTGTCATGAATGAAAGTACCCCGGCAAGGTTATGTGTGCACGCCTGAAGAAGATGACAAGGATAGAAGTTCAGTGGGGTAAATATGCAATTTCCATAGGCACAGACATGAGAGTAAAAATGCTTTTCAGATACGAGGATCCCTTTTGAATGAGGTTATTTCAATTTTACTGCTGATGGAAAGGAGGTGATGAAAACAATAGTGAGAGAAGTTGGATTAAGATGCTTTTGTCTCTTTCGTGTTCGCCTCGAAATCCTCAATCGTGGAAAGACCGAAAGCGGTAAGGCATCGAACTTAAATTTTAAAAAAAAGGAGAAGTAAAATGAAAAAGATTATTGTTCTGGCAATGGTAGCAGCATTTATGGTGTTCGCCGGCACCGCTTCGGCGGATGAGAACTGGTACGGAACTCTTATGGTGGATTCCATTATCGTGTGTGAAAGCGACTGTGCGACCGACGTTCCAGTCGCACCCTGTGACCTCCTCATCAACTGGACCTTCAACAGCGGTCAGGGCCCCTACCTGCTTCCCGCCACCGCTTGCGGGACGCTCCTCAATGTCGCCCTGCTCAAGGTCTGGAATGAGCAGTTGGTGGTCAATGCTGCGCTGACCTCAAGGCTGGTGCCCTGCATTGGTGAGTGTGGCCCCACCGGTTCGTATACTTTCGAGCTCGAAATCGATTGTATCGAATTCGGCAGCCGCGCATTCCCTCTGTGAAGAGTTGAAGAGAGGGCTTAGCCTAAGTTAAAAAAAGGCACACCACTTTGTGGTGTGCCTTTAGAAACATGCAAGCCGCTTTGCGGGAATGGGAATCGAGTTTTGTAAAGGATGCCTAAGGAGGATGGTAGATGTTTAAATCAAAAAAGTTTCGTCGGCTTAAAAGGGTGTTTCTTCCCCTGCAATGCCTGATTTTTGTGACCCTAGCCAGCCAGTCAGTCTATGCAGAGGAATTGTCCCCGGAAATTTCCAACGCGGTGGAAAAACTTGAAACACAGGTTGTCGATGAAATGACAAGGCCGCAGCAGCCGCAGGCGGAACCCTCCCCTGACGCCATCAAAACTCTTGAGCAAAAGGCAAGGGAACAAAATTCTTCCAGAAAAACCTCTGGGAACGTCTCTTCGCCGGATGCTGACACCCTCCAGTCAGTGAAACAGCTGGATGAAAAGCAGCGCCGATTTCTTTCCTCAAAGGAAAGGACGGAGTTCAAAAACAATGAACTGAGGCTTGATCTGCCCGATGACACGGTGCTGGCGTCCTCCAACGGGGAGACGCTGGTCGATGTGGCTGAATTCAACCAGCGGGTCAAATCGTCCAGGGGAAATAATGTGTACGAGGCCCGCCTTGCGGCACTGGATGCCATAATAAAAAGCAAACTGATAGCTCTTCACGCCATTGAAGAAGGATATGAAAACGATCCATATGTTCAGAGTAAGACACAGAAAGCAGAACAGGAGATAGAGGCAAAGAGAAGATCAGCTCAATATGTGAGAGAAATAAGCGATGAAGAAGCTCGCAAATATTATGAACAAAATAAAGAGAAGTTTCGAAAACCGGACCGTGGAACACGTGTGCTGTTTTCTGTCGAAGCGGCTCGCAGTCAGGCGGACTCCAACCTGAGGCGTATAAAGAACGGGGAACCTTTTGATCACTTTGTTTTTCAGCAGGATCCTCTGCCCGGGTCAAGGCTGCCCCAAGAGGTGCAGGACGCTCTTTTCAATCTGAAGCCGGAAGAAATAACCGAGGTTGTTCAAACACCCATCGGTTTCTACATAGCCAAGCTCATGGAGAGGAATCCATTCAACCGATTCAAGGTAAGCCTTCTTGTCAGGAGTGAACTCCAGGAGGCTAAGGAACTGACCAAAAGAATAAAGGGGGGAGAACGTTTCGAATCCTTTGTGGCCACGGAGAATCACCTGAGTGTTGACGTGAAGGCCCTTCCTCAAGAAGTTCAGACAGCTGTTCAGGAACTGCATATAGGGGAGGTAAGCCAGCCGATCATAACCCCATTTGGCTATTTTCTGGTAAAACTCAAGGAGCGCTGGTCGGAGGCGGAAATTTTAAGCGCAATGCTGATAAGGGTGGATTCACAAGAAAAAGGAGAGGAACTCCTGGCCCGATTGCGAGAGGGACTGGCACCTGAAGGAGAGAAGGAGATTTCAGGGAGAGATCTTCCAGCGGAGTTGCTGGAAAAGGCGAGAACCCTCAAGCAAGACGAATACGGGGGACCCGTGCAGACTTCAATGGGTCATTACCTGATAAAGGTCACGGAAAGAGCAATTGATAGATATCTCCCTTTTGCCGAAGTCAAGGAGTCCATTAAAAAGCTCATGCGAGGGGAGCAGATTCCCGACTCCGAGGCAATGAAATATTACGAGGGTCTCAAGCATGAATACCGAAGGCCGGTTCCGCTCTATCTGGTTGAAGTTATACTTGCCGAATCTTCCGAGGAGGGGGGAAAGATAGCGGATGAACTGAAAAAAACACTGGAGGAACCCCAAAAAGGCAAACTTTTCGCAAGATACCAGCAGGATTTGAAGGAAAATATTTCAGCAGAACGCCTTCCAGAACAATGCCAGGATGAAGTGAGAAAACTGAAGCCGGGCGAGATAACTCCTGTCTTGAGTACTCATCTAGGTTATTTCATCGTCCGCCTGAATGAAATAGTAGATCCATCTTTTGTACCTTTCGAAGAAGTTAAAAATGAAATTAAGGGCGCTTTGGCTGAGACTAATATCGAGGAAGAGGTCATTGAAACAAAGCGTGATGTGAAGATACATTTGAAAACAGAAAGGGAAGAGGCTCTTAAAACAGCCTTCTACCGTGATTTTATATCACGTGTGGATACTATCTCTGAAGAAGAGGCCGAAAAATGGTGGGAGGAAAACAAAAAAGGTTTCTTCGCAGCGATGGGCATGCCGGTACAGGAAAATTTTGTCCTAGTGGACAAAGAGAAAACATTGCTTTTTAAGAAGAGTAATACATTGCTTCAAAGATTTAAAGGAATTGTTGATAACTTATATGCTGAAAGTGGCGTTTATATTTATGAAAATTTTCTTTACTAATATTTTATTAGTTAGAGAGAAAGGATCAAATTGCTACTGAATATAATGAATAAGTTACAGTTGCAGACATTGTTTGACTTCAATTGATTTGCCTCCAAAACGAATTGTTTTCAAATATGAAAGGAGGTGTATAAAAACTTTCTAGTAAATCCGTGTGTGTAGGCTAACTAATAGAAATTTAACAACTAAATAAACAAGGAGGAGATACAATGAAATGGCGTTATTTTTCTGCAATTATTTTGGGAATTTTTATTTTGTTAGGAATTTCCGGTAATGCTTCGGCATACTGGACTACAACTTTTGACTTCTCTCCATGGACTGGCAATATTTTGAGTGCTAAACTCCAAATAGCCTTTTCTGATGATGCAAATCCAACACCTCCTCCGTTTGGTACTGGAACAACTGATGACATAGAAGAGGCAATAATTAAATTAATTGACACAAATATCAGTCTTATCCATTATGGTATAAATGATTCTACTGATTTTTCAACATCAAATTTCGAATATCAATTCACCGCCGCTGATTTAGCCAAATGTAATGATGGCTCAGATAATTTTAGTATTGAAATCTATTCAGCGAATGTTGATGGTATAAACTATCCACCTGATACAGACCCTGAGGATTTTAATTTAATCCGGGTTGCATTGTCATTCTCTTATGATGATGGCGGACCAATCCCGTACCCTGATGAAACTATAGCAATTACATCATTTCCTGGTAATCCTTTAGTCGAAGCAGTTCCAATACCAGCGGCAGTCTGGCTATGCGGATCTGGATTCCTGGCCATCATTGGTTTTAGACGGAAAAGTATGAAAAAGCGTGCAGAATAGGTGTTCTCATTGCTAATGAAATGGTTTCAAGAGGTATTCATGTCTCTTTCATGTGTTAAAATATGATTGGATTAATAATCCAACTTTTCCCTTTAACTTTAGATTTATATCTATGGAATATGGAAACTTTCAAAGCCGGAATTTAATTCCGGTTTTGAAAGTTTGAAAATGATGATTTAGAAGATTTGGGGGGAAAACCAACTATTTGCTGTTATTTTTTAATTACTAGCATATGGTAGTTATTTATGGAAATATGGCTGAAAAATACCTGTCAAATTATCTTTTTTGCTATTTTGTTCTTTGGAAATTTCATCGTATCAGCTTATCCGTTAAATATGAAAGTTGAGAATTCCCGAGTCAACCTACAGGCCGATGGCGTCCCCCTATTGCAAATTCTTCAAGATCTTTCATATAAAACCGGACTAACCTTCAACTCCTTCGATTCCATCATGGATCCGGTGTCCGCCAGGCTGGAAAATGTGACCGTAGAGGAGTGCCTCCAGAGGCTGTTGAGGAACAAAAACTATGTCCTCATGTTCAAGGGGGCCGGTGAGGGGGAGTTTATCATTGCGGAACTCAAGGTTTTTGAAGGAAACAAGGGTGGGAGCGCTCAAAGATCATTGGGCGGCCCGTCAAGTCCACCGGAGAACGCGGCTGCTGTAAAGTCATCCGAGGTATCCAAAAAAACTTACAGTTTCACTCGAAGCCTTCTCAGTAAAATCTTCGATCGTTCAGACGTCCTGGCAAAGTTGATTTCCCAGGAAAAGGACGGCAAAGCCGCAATGGAGGGGATCGAGGGCCTTCAACTGTCCAGGATCTCCCGGAACTCCTTTTTCAGCCGTATTGATTTGAACAGCGGAGACGTGGTCCTCGATGTCAACGGCATGCCCGTGAGAACGGTTGACGATTTTATCGGGTCACTTCACGCGGCTTCCGCGACCCAGGACGTGATCACCATCGGCAGGTTGACCCGAGATCGAGAACAGAGACCCATCGAAATACGCCTCCACTAGTGAGTCTCTGCTGTTTTGTTTGAGCCCTTTCCCACAAGCCAGGACATCTCCTGAACAATACCCTTGAGCCTTTCCGACTGCGCGCTCATCTCGCTCGAGGCCGAGGAGGATTCCTCGGCAAGGGACACGTTCCTTTGAACGATGCCGTCCATTTCCGAGACGGCGTGGTTCACCTGCTGGATGCCGTCCGCCTGCTCGTCCGATGCGGCGGAGATTTCCGAGAGGAGCCGCGCAACCTTTTCCGTCCTCTCGGCCACGTGTCCAAAGGCTTCATGGGTGAGGTTGACGAGACCGGAGCCGTCCCGGACCTTTGCGGTTGTGTCGTGGATGAGGGCGGACGTGTTCCTCGCCGCTTCGGCTGCCCGCATGGCGAGGTTTCTCACCTCATCGGCGACCACGGCGAATCCCGCGCCGGCTTCACCCGCCCGGGCCGCTTCCACGGCGGCGTTCAGGGCCAGGAGGTTCGTCTGGAAGGAGATCTCGTCGATCGTCCTGACGATCTTCGCGGTTTCATCGCTGGACTTGCTGATCTCAACCATGGAGTGGGTGAGCTTTTCCACGGTCGTGCTCGCATCCCTGATCGTCTCCCGGGTCTCGCGCATGATCCGGTCAGCCTCGGTGGAGTGCCCGGCGTTCCGCCGGGTCATGAGGGCCATCTCTTCCAGGGACGAAGAGGTTTCCTCGATGGACGCCGCCTGCTCCGATGCGCCCTCGGCGAGTACCTGGCTTGCAGCCGAGATCTGCCCCGACGATGCAGTGACCTGCTCCGCTGCGCCGGTCAATGCCTGGATCATTCCCCTGATGGGGCGCGTGATGCCGCGCTGGGTGAACACGAAGGCACCCGCCATGATGAAGACAATCACCGCGAGCGCGCCCGCGCCTATGAGGAGGAGGACCTTTCGGACGGTTGCGCGGGTTTCCTCGTTCGTCGAGGAGATGAGCTTCCTGGCCTTCTCACGGGCGAGGGCGAGTCTGGCCTGGACGCCCTGGTTTTTCGCCCCAATGAGGGCGTCCATCTCGTCCAGGGAGGCGCTTGTTCCCACCACCCAGTTCCACTGGGGGAAGAGTTTCACAAAGGAGAGCATTCTTTGGGGCTTCCCGCCGTCCTCTCCGGGCACGGAGTATTCCAGGAACCCCTCTCCTTCTTCCTTGCAGATCCGTCCGCACTCCACGTAGGTCTTCTTTCCCTCGGCATCCCGCGTGTCCGACAAGTTCTGCCCGATCAGTTCGGGTTTCACAGGGTCCATGACCATTTTGGGGGTCAGGTCCATGATCCAGAAGTTGTTTTCATTTTGAGAGCCATAGCGGAGCCCACCGATAAAGGAAGCGATGTTCTCCTGGCTCTCCAGGAGAATGGCCTCCTTGACCCGTTCGTCCAGGAGCGATGTGTCGTTCATTTCCTCCGCATCCTCGAGGGTCCTGGTGATGGCGCTGAACACGGTGACCACCTGGTCCCTGAGATTGGATCTCTTGTTCTTCAGAAACTCGGATTCAATCTCCTGGATCCGCGACTCCTTGTCCAGGCGAATGCGGTCCTTCTCGTCCCGAAGGACGATTTCGAGTTTTTTGATGGCGTCCTCCCCCATGTGCCGGGTTTCCACCACGGCAATGAGGCTCACGAGACCGGCGGTCAGTACGGTAGAAACCGCGAGGAGGATGAGTATCTTGGCATCAATTCGCATGGCCCTCTCCCCTGTAACCTTTTGTCCACACAGTGTGCAGTTTCGCATCCTGCCGCACCTCATGAAACGTGTTTTAGTGCGGTAAAAAAGTATGCGCCCCAATGGGTGCATGGATGCACTCCCTGTTATCCTGTTCGACCAAATGTTGAAAAACTTTAGAATATTGGACGCGAAAACCTCATGATTTAAATATCCGGTATATTTTTTGAATAAAAGCGGTCCTTGATGACCGCAAAACGCCCGGGCGCGTGATCTGAATCCTTTGACTCTGCCGCGCAATTGAATTATAAAAACAGGATTTTGGGTCTCAGAGCGATGCACAGGGTGGTGCTGGGTGGGCGTGCAGTCCACTTGAGGAAACTAGATGGTGCCCATCCACAAAGGACTTTTGGGCACTGCTAAGTTTCCTGAACATAAAGTGGGCATTTTTCGCAAGATCAAGGAAATCAAGGGATGACGCGGAGGCGTACTAGAGTACGCCGCACAAGGAATCCCGCAGATTGACGCAGAGATTGCGGAAAAGGGCCATTTATGGATGGAAACTAGATGGCGACCATACATCACATAGTATCCGAGGAGAACTACGAGGACGGCGACATCATCTTTCGGGAGAATTCGCCGGGGGACTGGGTCTACATCGTCATTTCAGGGTCCGTGGAGATCTTCAAGACCGTCGGGGACCGGGAGACCATCATCAAGGTCCTCGGCCCGGATGAAATCATCGGGGAGCTCGGTTTCCTGGGCGGAATCCGGCGAACGGCGGGTGCCAGGGCCGTGGGACCCACGACCCTCGGGGTGATCGATCGCGCCTTTCTCGACAACGAGTTCAACAAGCTCTCAGCGGAATTCCGGGCGATCCTCAAGGCCGTTGTCGAGAGGTTCAGGAGCATGCTGGACAGGGCCAGTGAGTTCCAGGCCCGGACAGAGCCTCGGGCGCTCAAGGTCCTGTCCCTCACCTTCAAGAGCAAGAAGGCCTTCATCAAGGCCTACACGGAAAACGTGAGTTCCGGGGGGCTCTTTGTTCGGACATCCAACCCCCTCGGGAAGGGGGACGTCTTCCTCTTGAGGCTGAATCTCCCGGGATTGACCGACCCCATACACATCCAGTGCGAGGTCGTCTGGACCCGGGCGGGCGAGAAGGGGCCGCAGGGCCGTCCCGCGGGGATGGGGATAAAATTCCTGGAAATGGCGCCCAATGACAAGGCTGTGCTGGACAGGTACCTGGAAGAGGATCGGGAGGAATGAGTCCGCGGGGATATAAAAAGAACCTGGAGTGAACTGGAAGGGGCATCCACCCCTTGGAAAGGAAAAACACCCATGTTTGAAGAACGACTGGTGTACCGAAACGGCGAGTTCATAAAGTGGAACGACGCGCAGGTCCATTTGATGTCCCACAGCCTCGGCAGGGGAACGGCCATCTTCGAGGTCCTCAGCGTCCATGACGCGGGGACCAGGGGACCGTCGGTCTACCGTTTGGACCGCCACGTGGACAGGCTCTTCCGGACCGCCGAACTCCTGAAAATGGAGCTCCCCATGGGGAAAGAGGAGGTGTTCGAGGCGTGCCTGGAGTCCGTGAGGAAAAACGGGGTGAGAAAGGGCTTCATCAAGCTGATCTGCTATTACCCGCAAGTGGCCTTTGAGATCCTTCCGCCCAAGGCGCCCCTGGACGTCACCATCTTTGTGGTGGACCCGGAGGCGGACCTGGGCGGCATGAGCTTCCCCTTTGAAACGGGGACGACCGCCTGTTTTTCCAGCTGGCGCAAGCTCGACCCCCAGACGGTGCCTGTGGAGGCAAAGGCCGCGGCAAACTACCTCAACGGCATGATGGCCCGGGTCGAGGCCAGGGGGCGCGGTTACGAGAACGTGATCATGCTGGACACCCAGGGATTCGTGGCCGAAGGCGGCACCGAGTCCGTCTTCATGGTGGAAAACGGGCGCCTGATGACGGCCTGCCCGGGGACCGTCCTCCTGAGCATCACGCGCGGCTCCCTCCTTGAAATTGCAAAGGCCATGGGGATCGAGACCGTGGAGTGCCGCCTCTCCAGGGAGCGATTCCTGGCGGCCGACGAGATCCTCTTTGCCGGGACGCCCGACAAGGTCCTCCCCGTCAGGAAGATTGAAGACCGTGAAATCCAGGGGGTCCCGGGCCCGGTCACTCAAAGGCTCTCGGGTTTCATGGAAGAGATCCTCTCCGGGGCGAACGAGCAGTTCTCGAACTGGCTCTTCCCTGTTTAGGCTCTCCCATGGACAAGGCTCACGTCCTGTACGAGACAAGGGAACAGACGGCGGTCATCACGCTCAACCGTCCCGGGGCTGGGAACGCCTTCAGCCCCGAGATGATTTTCCTGTGGAACGGCTATCTACTGGAGGCCCGCGCCGATGACCAGGTCCGCGTGGTCGTGGTGACCGGCCGCGGGGACACATTCTGCTCGGGCGGGGACATACGGGACATGGCCGAGGGCAAGCTTCGCTCCTGGGACATGAAGCGCTTTGTGTGGGACGGGGTCCACAGGATCGCCCTCACCCTGGAGGACCTGGACAAGCCCGTCATCGCCGCTGTGAACGGCGCCGCCATGGGCGCGGGCCTGGACATGGCCCTCATGTGCGACATGCGCGTCTGCTCGGACAGGGCGCGCCTGGCCGAGTCCTACGTCAACATGGGCGTCGTCCCCGGTGACGGGGGCGCCTGGTACCTGCCGCGCCTGATCGGCACGGCCAGGGCGCTCGAGCTCCTCCTCACAGGCGAGGTGTTGACCGCGCAGCAGGCCCTGGAACTGGGCCTCGTCAACCGGGTGGCTCCCCACGAGGAGCTCATGGACCAGGCCCTGGCACTCGCCGGTAAGATCGCCTCTAAACCGCCCCTGGCCGTCAGGATGATCAAACGGGCCGTGTACCAGGGCACATCGAGCACACTCAGGGCCCACCTGGACTACATCTCCTCCCAGCTCGCCCTCCTGACCGAGACCGAGGATCACATGGAGGCGGCCCGTGCCTTCCTGGAGAAACGAAAGCCCGAGTTCAAGGGGAAGTAGAGTGAAGACGCGTTTACGAATCCACAAGCTCTCCCGTTCATGCCGGCCGTGGCAGTGGATCCTCTGCCTGATGGTTCTGCTCCTTGCGACCGCGCCGGCGGCCGCCGCGACCCCCATCCCCAAGCCGTCGGGACTGGTCAATGATTTTGCGGGCGTCCTCTCCCCGGAAGATGAGCGCCGGATCAACAGCGTGGTTTCGGAACTCCTCCAGAAGACCGAGATCCCCGTCGTGGTGGTCACCATGGCGGACATTGGAGGCGCGGACTCGGACGACTATGCCAACAGGCTCTATGAATCCTGGGGCATCGGGAAGAAGGGCGTGGACAAGGGCGTTCTCCTCTTCGTCGCGGTCCGGGAGCGGAAGATGCGCATCGAGGTGGGTTACGGCCTGGAAGGCGTCATCCCGGACGGCCTGGCGGGCGAGGTCAGGGACAGCTACATGATCCCCTACCTGCGGGAAGACCGTTTCGGCCCGGGCCTCCTGAACGGCGCCGCGGCCCTGGCAGGGATCATCGCACAGGCCGAAGGCGTGGAGCTGACGGGCGAGGTTCGGCCGGCGGCGCCCCCACGGGACCGAAAAAGGGGGTTCTCCTTCGCCCCTATCATCTTCATCATCATCTTCGTCATTATAGCCTCCCGCAGAAGGGGAGGAAGGGGGGGTAGCGGCTGGCTCCTGCTTCCACTTCTCCTGGGAGGAGGCGGCCGTCGCGGCGTGGGGGGCTCCGGCGGTTTCGGCGGCTTCAGCGGCGGCTTTGGCGGGGGCATGAGCGGCGGCGGCGGCGCGGGAGGCAGTTTTTAGAGGCGCGGAACAAGGAGGTTTCATGGCCAAGTACCCGGAGAATCCCGAGGAGATTTTCGAGGAGTTCACCGCTGATTACACCCGGGCGTTCGGGCAGGACCTGGTGGGCATCAGCCTGTACGGGAGCGCCGCGGGCGGGGAATATGTCCCGGGGCGATCGGATCTCAATTTCCTGATTGTCCTGACTCTAAATGGCATCGAGAACCTGGAGAAGGCCTTCAAGATTGTGGAGCGCTGGCAGAAGCGAAAGGTTTCCGTGCCCGTGTTCGTGACCGTGGATTATGTGACGACTTCCCTGGACGTCTTCCCCATCGAGTACCTGGACATGCAGCGCCGGCACGTGAAGGTCTACGGCACGGACATCCTGGAAGGGCTTGTCTTCGATCCGGAGCACATCAGGCTCCAGTGCGAACGGGAGATCAAGGGCAAGCTCCTGCTCCTGCGAGAGGGCTTCCTCGAGACCGGGGGCAGGGCGCGGGACCTCAAGGAACTCGTCTCCCGGTCCCTGCCCGCGTTCACGGCCCTTTTCGGGGCCGTCCTGCACCTCAAGGGGGCTGAGGTGCCCCACGCGAAATCAGAGGTCGTCCGGAAAGGCTGCGCGTCCCTGGGCCTTGACGGCTCTGTTTTCGAGGAGCTCGTCTCTGTGCGCCGGGGCGATTCCAGGCTGAAAGGGGAACAGCTCCTGAGCCTGTTCAAGAAATACCTGAGAGAGGTGGAAGCGTTTTCGAGTCTGGTGGACTCTTTGGGAGGTTGAAAATGGCGGGAAGGAAGGGGTGTGCCGTCGCCGTGGGGATCTTCGCGGCTGCCGTTTTGTTGTTCGTCCTCATCATTTCTTTTTACGTTGTCGGGTCCAGGAACAACCTGGTGACGCTGGATGAGAACGTCAACGCGGCCTGGGCCCAGGTGGAAAATCAGCTCCAGAGGCGTTACGACCTGATCCCCAACTACGTGGAGACGGTCAAGGGATACGCGGCCCACGAGAGGGAGGTCTTTGTCAGCGTGACCGAGGCCCGCTCCAGGGTCGCCGGGGCGTCGAACATTGACGAGAAGATCCAGGCGAACAATCAGCTCACGTCGGCCCTCTCAAGGCTCCTGGTTGTGGTGGAGCGCTACCCCGAGCTCAAGGCCAACCAGAATTTCATCCGTCTCCAGGACGAGCTTGCCGGAACGGAAAACAGGATCGCCGTGGAGAGGCGGCGGTACAACGAGGCCGTGAGGGTTTACAACACGACAATTCGGCGCATCCCCACGAATTTTGTGGCGGGTCTCTTCGGCTTCGAAAGGGCGGAGTTCTTCGAGGTGCCAGAAGAGGCCAAGACAGCCCCTAAGGTGAATTTTCAATAGAGCCTGGCCCCCTTGATGCTCTCGGCGGCCAGAAAGCTCACCCGCCTTTGCCAGTCGCCCGCGTGGGCGTCGTTTTCAATACCGTGCCCCTCAATCAGGAGGGCTTCCACGATCACCTGCTTGGGCGTCCCTTTGGCTTTGCTGATGGCTATGGATTCGATGTTCAAGGATTCCTCCAAGTTTTAACCAGTAACTACAGCTGAGATTCAGCCGCCTTCCAAGAGCGAAACAAACCTCAAGAACTGCAAAGGCTTTTGGTCCGCTTGTCTTTTGTGTGCCGATAATAAGTATGGGATTACACGCAGAATAGCATTGGATTACACTCACATCCCGGTTTGGGGGCATCCGTTCGATATAACTATCTGAATTCATAATGAAAAAATAATTGCCTTGCTTGGCATGAAAAATGCTTAGGCAAAATATATGACAATTTTAGCAATTTTATGTAATTAATAATATCACCTATCGATATAAAAACATGAAAAAGAACGGCATCTTTGTTGTCATCATTTACTTTTCTCTTATATTTTTGCTTTGCACCGCGCATGCAGGCGTAATGGAAAAGACCTGGTCTTTTGAGTTTAAGGGATCAACCTTAAGGGATGCGCTAGATATACTATCGAGGACAACGGGTATAAAAATATATCCTACTAGCTATGTCGATAAAATAATTACAAGCGAATATAACAATGACAGAATTGAATATATATTGGACAATATTTTCAAAGGGATAAACCATGCTCTTTTGTGGAAGTACAATAACGAAAAATTATCATCTGTTGAAATATGGATTTTTGATCCAATAAAACCTAAGAATAATTTCAGTGTATATCAGAATAAAAGCATTTCAAATGTAACCCATTCCAGTTATTCCAATGCACCTTCATTAAATAAATCCGCTGGAGTATCTAATAATAAAAGCTCTCATCAAACGGGTACATCTCAAAATCAAACAACGAATTCAACATCGAATGTAAAGGATAGTCCTGTTGATAACAGTGGTAATAATAGTGAAAAGCGAACCAGCCTGGACTCGACCGCGAATTCGTACAGTGGAACAGGTATTTCTTCATCGGCCAGCAATTCTGAAAGTATTTCAAATAATATTACAGAATCCGAAGGTCTCAGCCCTGCTTTGTATGGTGATACAGTGTCCGGTGTTTCTGAGTCGGAAACCGATGAGGTCAGTTCCTTAACTGCCTCATTGGAGCCTCCGGAAAGCTTCCGCATGCCCATTTCCGAGGCCTTTCATACAGGGGTGGACACAGTTGGGGTAAAAGGGCAGGTGCAATCTGGGGTTATTTACACAGGGGATGAAGTGGAAATAATCGGTCTCGGCAAGCCCCCTTTGCGTTCAACCGTTCAACAACTCACGATTGGCGGTATCCCCGCGGAGCAGGCAGGGACAGGGGATGAGGCCACGATGACTCTGGCAGGGATTGAGACACTGGACATAGTCGGGGGTGTCCTGGTGGCAGCCTCAGGCGAAGAAACTTCGGAAGTCCTCGAGAGCCATCAAAACTTCTTAGCCATCCTGGTAATCCTCGAAGAAAAGAAAGATTTGTTCAATTCTACATTTTCCCAAGATGATTTCCTGGAGTTCCTTTTCGGGACAAATAAAGTCACAGGAAAAAGCACTTATTTGAGCGAAAATGGTCCGACCTTTACTGAAAGTGAAGGCGGCTATGCCTTTGTCCTCGTGGAGTTGTCCACCCCGGTTCCATCCAGAACAGGCCAGTGGTTTGACTTGATCTCGAACGGACAAGTGATTGCAACCGGACAGATCCTTGGATTTGGGATCTGACCCATCCGGACCCCTTTCCATTTCAAAGAAGTGATCCTCCCACCAAAATTCTTTAAACCTACCAGCGTTTTGATATAGTATAACTCGACCATTAAATGGATTCCCATGTCTTGTGTGCGTTTCCTTGACAAGCCGGGGTTGTTCTGGAAAACTTTGTTTCTCCGAAATAACAGGTCAGGCAGGGTGCTGCTCGAAGCCCGAGCCTCAGCACCTTTAGACAGGAACGGTATGCCCAACTCCCGAGTCAAAGACGAGCAGACGGCCCTTTCCCACGGAGAGCGGGCCAGGTACCACAGGCAGTTGATCATGCCCGAGATCGGGGAGGAGGGTCAGAAGAAGCTCAAGGCTGCGCGGGTGTGCGTTGTGGGGATTGGGGGGCTCGGTTCAACATCCGCCATGACCTTGGCGTCCACCGGCATCGGTTATTTGAGGCTCGTGGACAAGGACATCGTGGAAACTTCCAATTTGAACCGCCAGGTCATCCACTGGACGCCGGACCTGGGTCGGGACAAGTCGGCATCGGCCGGGGAAAAGCTCTCGGCCCTGAACCCCGAGATCCGGATCCATGCCGTGCGCATGGAGGTCACGGATCGCAATGTGGTGGAGGCGGTCGGGGAATGCGGGCTGATCGTGGATGCCACGGACAACTTGGCCGTTCGAAGGGTCCTCAACAGGTTCTCCGTGGAAAGGGGCATTCCCTTCATATTTGGCGGGGTCGAGGGGTTCCAGGGAATGGTCACCACCATGGTGCCGGGGCGCACGCCCTGCCTGGAGTGCCTCTTCCCGGCGGGGGAGGACCCGCCGCAAAAGGAGATCGGCGTTCCCGGACCCATGCCGGGGCTGGTGGCCTCCATACAGGCCGTGGAGGCCGTCAAGCTCCTTCTGGGTGTGGGTACCTGCCTGCTCGGGAGGCTCCTGCTCGTCAGGGGCCTGGACATGTCCATGAGAGAGGTTGCTGTGGGCCGAAACCCACGGTGCACAGTGTGCAGCGCCGTGAGGAGGAAACAATAGTGAGCGCAAGACGGTTCAAAATCATTGTGAATGGATTCGCGGAAACCGTGGATGAACCCACGTCTCTTGAAAAGATCGTGGAGGCGCACGGGGACGGCGACCTGCATGCCATTGTCGAAAAAAACGGTCGGTACGTCTACCCCCAGGAATACGCGACTGTCATTGTGGAGCCAGGGGACGAGATAGAGATCGTTCACCCGGACTTCGGCGGGTGATTCGGAAAAACAGGACGATTTACAAAAGGCGTGAGAGACGACACACGTGAACAGGAATGGGGTGAAACTTATGGAGACACCGTACCCGAATTTGTTTGCGCCGATCACCATCAACGGCATGGAACTCAAGAACCGGATCGTCATGACGGCCATGCACATGGGGTACACGCCCCAGGGCGAGGTCACGGACAAGCTGGTGGACTTTTACGGGCTTCGAGCCAAAGGGGGCGTGGGGCTCATCATCGTGGGAGGCTGCCCGGTGGATGAATTCGGCGGCATGACGGGCATGATCGGCCTCCAGGACGACAGGTACATCCCGGGGCTCTCACGCCTCACCTTCGCCGTCAAGACCGAGGGCGCGAAGATCGCGGCCCAACTCTACCAGGCGGGGCGCTACACCCACTCCTCCATGATCGGGGGACGGCAGCCCTTTTCAGCATCCGCAGTCCGCTCCAGGCTCACGGGCGAGGTCCCGCGCGCACTGGAACTCGATGAAATCCCCGGGGTCCAGGACCGGTTCGCCGAGGCCGCCCTGAGGGCGCGAAAGGCCGGGTTTGACGCAGTGGAGATCCTGGGGAGCGCCGGCTACCTCATCAGTCAGTTTTTTTCCCTGGTCACCAACAAGAGGGACGACGAGTACGGCGGCCCCTTTGAAAACCGCATGCGTTTCGGTGTGGAGGTCGTGCAAAAGGTTCGAAAAGCCGTGGGCCCCGAGTTTCCCGTCATCATGCGCCTTGCGGGAAACGACTTCATGGAGGGGGGCAACACGAACAGGGAGTATCAAGCCTTTGCACGGGAACTCGAGAAGGCGGGCGTGGATCTCCTGAACGTTACGGGCGGCTGGCACGAGACCAGGGTCGCTCAGCTCTCCACCTTTGTACCCAGGCGGGCCTTCTCCTACCTGGCCCAGGGGGTCAAGGAGGGTGTCGGCATACCCGTGATCGCCAGCAACCGGGTCAATCACCCGGATGTCGCCGAGGAGATCCTCCGAAACGGCGAGGCGGACCTCGTCACCATGGCCAGGGGGCTCCTCGCGGATCCCTTCCTCCCCCAAAAGGCCCTGGAGGGGCGTGCGGACCGCATCTATCGATGCATTGCCTGCAATCAGGGATGTTTCGACGCCATCTTCAGCGGCCGCCCCGCGGGCTGCACCGTGAACCCCACGGCCGGAAGGGAGGGCGACCTTCCTCACCAACTCGAGCCTGCGGAAAAACAGAAAAAGGTCCTCGTGTTGGGCGGCGGCCCCGCCGGCATGAAGGCCGCCGTCACGGCCGCCGAAAGGGGGCACAGGGTCACCCTGATGGAGAAGTCCGGCCGGCTTGGCGGACAGCTCCTGATGAACCGCAACATCCCGGGCCGCGAGGAGATGGCGGCGGCTGCGGAAGACCTGATCGCGAACCTCCGGGCCCTGGATGTGGAGGTTCTCACGGGCCGGGAAGCCACAAGAGTCAACGTGAAGGACATGGAGCCTGACGCGGTGATCATCGCCACCGGCGCGCGGCCTGCCTGGCCGAACATTCCCGGGATCGGCAACGACAAAGTGGTTGGCGCCTGGGATCTGCTGGAAGGCCGCACAAAGCTCGGGCGGCGCGTGGTGATTGTGGGCGGAAACGCCCTGGGGCTTGAAACCGCGCTTTTTGTCGCTAACCAGGGGACGCTGTCGCCCGAGGCCCTTCACTTCCTGGCGACCCAGAGGGCGGAGGACTGGGACACTCTCACAAACCTCCTGGACAAGGGCAACAAACAGGTGACAGTCCTTGAAATGGACAAAAAGGCCGGGGGGGATATCGGCTCGTCCACCCGGTGGACGGTCTTTTCCGAGCTGAGACGCCTGGGTGTGGAAGTCCTCACCCAGTCCAGGGCCGTGCGCTTCACTGAAGAGGGGGTCGAATTCGAAAAGAACGGGGAGGCCTCCCTGGTGCCGGCGGATGCGATCATTATCGCGGCGGGTTCCGAGCCGGTGAACACACTGGCCCAGGAGTTGGAAGGCGTGGTGGACGCGATCCACGTGGTGGGTGACGCCAAGGCCCCAAGGAACGCGCTGGAGGCCATCCTCGAAGGTTATCGGGCCGGCGCGGCCGTGTGAAGAGGCGTCACCCCGGATTTTCCCCGCAGGGGAATGGATTTGTTTTCTGTTGGAGAAATAATCGATATTGCACAGCACGGCCCCGGGAAACTCCCGCGCAAGGAGGAACAGGAAACGCTCAGGCAGATCATCAGGGAGTAGGATCGCCACATGACCCTTTTGGAAAGCCCCTTCCAGGGCGGTGCTGAAGACCTTGGTTCCAAAGGGGCGGCAGGGGTGAGGTCCCTGACTTGCCGCTCCGTTGGAGCTCCTTTCGACGGGAGCATTACGTGTTTCTGAGAAGACGCTTAGCCCTAGCCCGTGTTGCATAGGCAGAGAACACGTTCTCGAATGTCCCGTTGTAGATGGAGCAACGCAGTTTGAGCATATTGTTGCAGTTTGAA